>ULTX01083264.1_pt1 | contig 21911 bp, 20 predicted proteins | sample 1958041 | NCBI WGS metagenome assembly ULTX01 (sample SAMEA4835747, study PRJEB28245) | human gut metagenome | biome: gut microbiome; material: fecal sample | place: Denmark | collected 2008
CCGTGTATAAGAACGCCCTGAATGAGTGTTCGTTTATCCGCATTTACAAGGCGTAAATGAGTTGACTGGCGAGGTAGGCTGACGAAGTATCACGCCAAATAACGTGGTTTTGTAAAATGTGATATTGGGATGAAGAACAAGGAAACACCCCTTGAACAGCAACCCTAGCGTACATAGACGTACGTGAGTTGATGGACAAGGGGTGTTGACGCAGTTATTCGCTCAATAGCGCATTTTAGGCGGTGCGTTGCCCCATGTCGTCGTCAATAACGTAGAGAATATTGCACTCCTCGCCCGTGCGCGCGTCAATATAAATATAATACGTTCCGTTTTGGTGGCACTCGAACTCGTAGGCAAGCACCTCTTGCGTTTCTCGAAGAGGTATGAGCGTCAGTCTGCCCTCGCCGACGGGTGGGATTGATACGCTTGCGGTTGCCGTTTGGAGCGAAATTTGCGGAGATTGAATTATTCTTTGATGATGATTGTACGCATAATGAGACGCATCGAAGCCTACGATCGAGTTGTCGGTTTCGTCAACTTTGACTTTGACAAGATCGGGATAGAGAATCACGCCGTCCTGCACGGGCGCAAGGTTGACAACACTTTCACCGTTAGAAGAGGACGACCACACCACGCTCATATTTTCAAAGCCCGCCGCTTTGCAAAAATCTATTGCCGCTTCCGTGCACGCTTTGCTTGCGTCCGTCCGCGCTACGCTTTGCGCTCCGTCCGGACGAGAGTTGAAAGACACGAGCATGCCGCCCTGCTTTGCGATTTGAACGTATCCCCTTTGTCCGTTTGAGGAAACGATATAATCGAGTGTTTTTATATCGCCGCTCGCCTCGCTCACAAACTCGACGTCAACGGGATTTACGTTTTTCAACTTTTCTTTGACAAGCTCTGCGCCTTGTTCAACGGATATCTCATCACCCGTCAAGCCTTTGGTTTGTCTGTTCTCCAAAGCTGAAGAAAACGGCCCGTCATAAATCATTTCGGGATACTCGAAGCTCGGCTCGGAAAAGGACGAAAACGAACTTACGAACACGTCGAGCGCGCCCTCGTCGGCGAGATTTAAATTTGCGTCGTCTAGATTTTGTCTTACGCTTTCAAGCGACTTTTGAAAAACGTCGGCAATATCTCCCATTTTGAAAAGCAACTCTCTGTCCTTTTGCGACAGCTCGCCGCCCTTTGCTATACGCATTGCAAGCGAATGAGAATAATCGCCAAGCTGATTGACAAACTTTTGCGCTTTGAGCACGCCGTCGTCGTTGGACTTGAACGTCGCCAAATTGCTGCTTGCAAGCTCGGACGCGCTCCACACCTCGTAGAGCAAGGATTGTTGCATACTCTTTGAATTGGAAACGCCGATTTTGCGCAGATTTATGCCCAAATCGCTTGCGCCGTCAAGCAAATCGTAGTATGCCCTTTGATAGATTGCGTCCATTTGACGCTGATACGCCTCGTGCGTGTTTACGCTTGTTTGCGCATAATACAGCGCAACCGAAAGCCCCACTATCGCACAGGAAAACAAGCCCAAAACCGTGCCCAACACGGCGGTTTTGACAACCTTGGAAGTCGGCTTTTTCTTTTTGTCCGCTTGATTTTGAGCGGTATTTTTCTTTTTGTTATCGTTGTTTTTCATATCTTTTCTCCTTTTAACAAAAGGCGTGATTGCCTATCGAAAGTTTGACCGTACGCGAAAGCATCCATTTGCTCGTTGCCGTGCGCGGATTGTAATAGAACAAGCAGCCGTACGTCGGATCCCAGCCGTTGAGCGCGTCTTTTGCGGCGTTGTATGCGGATTGATTGGGCGTCAAATTGATTTGTCCGTCGCTCACGCAATCGAACGCGCCCGATTGATACACCACCCCCGCCACGCTGTTGGGGAACGAAGACGAGCGCACACGATTCAGCACGACGGCGGCAACCGCAACCTGTCCCGTGTACGGCTCTCCCCTCGCCTCGCCGTAGACGACCCTTGCAAGCAAATTGAGATCCGTCGAACTTGCGGACGATGACGAGGACGAACTCGTTGTACCCGAAAGGCTTATACCCAACGCTTGCGCCGTGCGCGTGCCTATGATACCGTCGGCGGTGAGCCCGTTTTTCTTTTGAAAGGCAACAACCGCAGCTTTGGTCTTTGCGCCGAAAATGCCGTCCGCGCTCCCTTTGAGATAGCCCCATCTTATCAATTTTTGCTGAACGGTTTTGACGCTATCCCCTCGCGAGCCTTGTTTGAGCACGGCGGCTTGTGCAACGTAGGGAGTTTCGATAAACAGCAAACTCAAAATCGTCGCCAAGGCAAGCGCAAGGGCAAAAATCAAAATCACGCTCTTTTTTGCAGCGGATTTACAATTCATGTTTCACCTCTTTTTTGCTAGTTTTTCTCCGCACTCGATTTTTATGCACGTATAACACGCTCGAAGTTCGTCAATAATTTCGTCATGAAAAAGACTTGCGTTTTTGCGATAGCAATAATTTCGATTTTGATTTTGTCCGCACTTTTGTTGTGCGCGTGCGACGACGCCCCCTCTCAACGAGAGCTTGCAAACGAGTGTATCAGAATACATATCAGAGCCAATTCCAACAGCGACTGCGACCAAGCCGTCAAGCTCAAAGTGCGCGACGCAATCACCGCCTATCTCACGTCCGAACTTGACGGATGCAAGAGCAAACAAGAGGCGAAAACCATCCTTGAAAATGAAAAGGCAAATCTCGTGGAAATCGCAAACAACACGCTTTATGCAAACGATTTTGAATATAAAGCCTCGATTGCGTTGAAAAACGAGCATTTTCCCGACAGAAAATACGACGGATACGACTTCCCCGAAGGCAACTATGACGCACTTATAATTTATCTGGGCGAAGGCGTCGGGGACAACTGGTGGTGCGTTGCGTTTCCCCCTTTGTGCTTCCTGCCCGAAAGCACCGGCGGAGAAAAAATCGTGTACAAATCGTGGGTGAAAGAGTGGCTTGACAAGCTGTTTTCGAAATGAGGTATATTTCCCCTCGTTTGAAAAATACTAAACAAAACCCAAAAGGAGAAGATATGAAAATATATAGAGAAATCGTCAGAAACACCGCTATGGGCGCGCAGTCCATAGACAATATTCTTTGCTATATCGACTGCGAAAAAATGAAAAATCTCGCTCTTTCGCAAAAAGAAACCATGGAAGAGTTTTATCAAAAAGCAAAGTCCGAACTCAGCGAAAAAGAGCTCGAAGACGCTCAAACGAATCCCGTGCAACGCATTATGTTGAAAGCAGGCGTAAAGATGAACGCAGGCTTAAACAACTCGTGTTCACACCTTGCGAGCATGCTCATCGACGGCTACAACATGGGCATAGAAAGCGTGCAAAAATGCATAAACGAGCTGAATCGCGACGGCGTCGACGTTCCCGACCTTGCAAAAGACCTTATGAAAGTCTACGACAAAAACATCAAGGCGTTGCGTGCGTACTTGTGACATTCCGCACTTGCATGCAAAGTTTGCCGCATAGTAAAACGCCGCAAACTTCCGCAACGCATTGCACTCTCTCAACGTAAAAACCGCCTCGACCGAGGCGGTTTCCCCTATTTATTCTGCAGTTTGCTTCTCAATTTTATATCTTAATGTTTCATTAATTATTTTCCCGGATTCGTCTTTCCATAATGTCCACCCATCATTGCATCCACCATATACAAACATTGTAGCGGTTGACAGCGACATAAAATCCAAATCCCTTTGCGTAATATACGTTTTTGTATCCTCATCAAATGTTAGCCAGCCTCTTTGCAAATACTCTTCTCGGACAGTTCCCGAGCGCAGTGTTATCCTTGCAGAACTCTTTATTCTTGCTCCCTTGTGTACAACAACCTTTCCGTTTGCATACATTGTTGCGCTGACTAAAGTATCTCCGTTGCTTAAAAAAATCTCATATTGTTGCACACCGGCAAAATTTATTGTGGATGTAAAATATGGAAATTTTATATTAAACATTTGTATTAACAACAATGTTCTTTCTTTTATGTTTTCGATCGTCCAATCTGGTGCATTTATTATATCCCTATTGATATTTAAGCGTCCTACTTCCGCGATAGCTTTTTTCTTATATTCAAAATCACGATTGTTCATTTTCGAATTGGTTTTTCGGTCTGCCAATGTCAAGTTGCCAATCATATTAACTACCTGCGGATACATTGAAACAGGAATATCCCCCATTCTATCAAGCCAATATGATGTTGACTCTTGTGGCATAATATGTTCAATTGTCAACGCTTTTATATCCACTGCGATAGGATTATTGTCATTATCTTCTTTAACATTATCTATACCGCTCCAGTTTTGCTCGGATTCCAAAACAGAGAAAAATATTTTTGTAACGGCTAATACATAGGCATTATTTGTTGACATTGCCGTTCTAATAGCGTCATCGTTGGGCATTGCCATTGCATTGTTTACATTTGCATCACATAAAAAATATTTCAATACTTCGATAAAATTATCATATCCGCTTTTTTCGCATTTTTCTACGCACCTGTTGAACAACCCAGGAAACATATTCGTAATTGAACTTGTATCCTTATCAGCCATCGCTCTTCTTATAATATAGATATTTATCAAGTGGATACCCTTATCAAGAGAAAATTCGTCAATCTTTTGATTATAATATAGGTCCCACAAGCCAAGCAAAAACGGCATGCACGACGTAGATTCTATTTGCCTAAAAATAATAAGGGATTTCCTCATATACTCCGGAAATTCCGAAATGTCTTTCCAGCGCAAACTGTAGTAGTAAGAACTAAATAGGCATAGCTCCTCAACAAGGCATTCCTTATCCACTTCCTCTTCTCCTTCCCAATACATTTTAAACTCTTCATATATCGCAGATATCGAAATCATTTTGTGCTTTTTGACCGATAAATAATATCTAAAAAACTCCTCTGTTTTTTTGGATATTTGCTTTCTTGTCAACATCTCTTGATCAGGGACAATGTTTTTTTCAATCTCTAACCAATATTTTTTATAAAACTTGGTTTGATCGTCATCGGAAAAATTCATAAGCACATAATTTCTGATAAGATCAGAAGCTTTTAAAGGCTCGCCCGTAGAATTTATGCTTTCAAATGTCTGTTGTGCGCTTTTGACATCAGAAATCGAAACATATACTATGATTATGTGATCAATTGCCTCAATTATTTCTGGTATTGAAAAGCCTTCCGAAATCCATTGTGCCAACTCAAGTTTTATCGTTTTATAATTTGTCCAAACAGACGATTTGCTGTTTTTAAGTAACGATGTTCTTTGATCTATGATTTTCTGCAACACGCCATCGTCCGTGAGATTCGGCTTAAGCTTATTATGATATCGCTCGTTTTGCCCGACAGCAGTTAAATTCTCTAAATAATTACGCAAGGAGTTTTCCGTTGCAGTATCTCCTTGTTTTATAGCAAGATCGCGCAAAGCATATAAGATCAAAAAAATCGTAGTAAGGCGTTGTTGTCCGTCTATTATTTCTCTTTCGTAAAAAATACCGTCGCCTCTTCTTAAATTTACTATACTTCCAATAAAATGGTACGCATCTTTATTTTTGTTTCTAACAACATCTTCTAATAACGAATGAATATCATTTAAAAGTTGAAATACATTTTTTGTATCCCACGTATAATTTCTTTGATACACAGGGACTACATATTGAGGTCCCGGCTGCGCTAAACACCCCGAAAGAATACAACACTCCCTTGCTTCCATTTAAAAACTCCTTAAATCTTAAAATCTATAAATCCACAAGAATCTTGTGGTTTTGCATAAATTATACAAGAAACTTGTAGAATCGTCAATATGGAAAAAGACGTAATTTCAAAAAATATTCTGTTTTATCGAAAACAAAATCATTACACACAACTTGCATTGGCAAAAAAGTTGGGAGGAAGTGCTAGCTTAGTATCAAACTACGAAAACGGATACAGTACGCCCGACATATTTACGCTTTGGAAAATGGCGGATATATTTGATATTACAATCGATGAATTAGTTGGACGCAAGTGATAAAATTTAAAAAACCGCCCCGACCGAGGCGGTTTTTTCATGCAAAATCGCGGATTTAGAATATCAATCCTTTGGCGGCGTATATAACGAACTGGTTGTCGCCAAGAGGAATACGATTGTAGCTTGTGCCTTGCACCGACGGCGCGATATATACGCAAATTGCCATATAACCGTTGTCGCGGCTGTATTCGAGCATGGCGTCAAGCTCCGCTCTGGTTTCGATATACAAATCGATTTTGACGATGCCGACGGTTATATACGTGTTTTTGTAAACGTCGAACATCGTATCGGCAGTCGGAGAGGAAGTTTTTGCCATATGCGTATCGGCTATATCGGCGTCGGTTTTGAGAAAATACGCATAGTTGAGATACTCGTACACGGTGTCCGTGCCGTCCTTGCCCACAGCCAAGTCGCCCCACGTGGTATCCACGACGTACCACTCTCTTTCACCGTCGCCGTTTGCGTCGACGAGGACTTTGTTCCAAGCGTGTCCACAGGCTTTTTGTTGCGCCTCGCTCATATTTTTCAAATCTTTGTTTGCATAGCCGATCACGCGCACCGCTCTTATGCCTTCCATGCCGCACAACAGCGCAAAGGCTTTGGACTTTCCGTCGCAAACCGCTCTGTGATCGTTGAAAACGCCTTCGAGATAAAACGCGTTGTACTTGGACGTGTCAGTACCGCCCAGCTCTGCGACGGCGTAATCGTAGTCCACAACGTTGACTATCCAGTCGTAAATCGCGGCGACTTTTTGATAATCGCTCATATCGTCGGACAAATACTTTTCTAGCACGTTGCGCGCCTCGGCGTACAATTTTTCAAGTGCTTTGCCCTCCGTATCGGTTGCGAAAATCGGCTTATATCCGAAAGATACAGCACGGTAAAGTTCGTTGGAATTGCTCACTTTTACACTGTCTTGCGCATTGTCTATCGGAAGAGAGGTGCGCTTTTCGCTTTGTGCGGAATACCGCAAATAACCTTTGATTTGTTCGCTGTCCGTCTTCGGAGCGTATGCGCCCTTGGGGATTCCGAACACCGTTTTGTCCGTGAAAGAAATGGAACCCGACGTGCCGCTCAACGCCACCGAATAGGAAAAACTGCCCGATTCGTCACCGCCTTCGTCTACGGCTTGCGACACTCGCTCGCTGAATTTGCCGACGTTTTGCCAGTTTGCGTTTGCAACGTACATCTCGAATTTTTCGCCCTTTACATGCTTGGAAATCGCATAGCCGACGTATGCGTTGAGGTCGGTTTGCGACAATATATACGAGTCGTAATAGTTGCCGAGCCACAAAAACTTGTTTTGTATTGCGTCTTTTACGCCCGTCGGAATATTTTCGAAATCGTATTCGAGCGCATAGACGATGATTTGTCTGCTCTCAACGTTTTGCACGGTTGCTTTGAGCGTGTTTTTGCCGTATGAAAGCGCGACGCTTGCAACCCTTGCCGACTTTTCGACAACGCTCGTCTTGCCCGTCGAATCCGTCAACGTCCACTCGCAAGAGGCACTTTGATTTGCTCCGAGCGGCAAAAGCGTCGTGGAAAAGGTCTTTGTTTTGTCGCCTTGCGGAGTCGCTTTGAAAAAGTATGTGTCTTTGCAAACTTCAACCATTTCGCTTGTCGGAACAATCGAAAGGCTGTCCGCAAGAGCGTATCGTTTGACGAAAACGAGGGATATTTCCGCATGCGTGGTTTGCGTGCCGTCCGTCAATTCGACTTTTATTTCAACCGTGCACTCGTCGCTTATTTCCGACACGGAATACACGAAAATTTTGCTTGTATCGTCCTGCTTTTTGCCCTCAACGTACCAGGCAATCGCAACTTCCGTTCCGTCTTTAAGGGCATTTTCGTTCCAGCTTACGCTCAACTCAACGTCGATTGCTCCGTCGATAAGATTCTGTTGAATAACGTTGCCGGTGATTTCTAGATTCGCGCTCAATATCGGAGCGGACAAAGGCGCGACCTCGACTCGCACGGATATTTTGTCCGACTTCACGTTGCCGTTTACAACGACGTAATACTGAAAGGTTTTGTTCAAATCCTCTCGTGAATACGCGCGCGAAAACGTCTTTGACTTTTCGTCCAGCGCATTGTCCTCGCCGTTTGCAATCTCGTGCCATTCGACGTCGGCTTTCGTTACGCGTGCGTTGTACCAGTTTGCACTCAGCACAAACTCTTCGCCGATATGCGCGACGTAAACGCCGCCTTGGTTTTCAAGTCCGCTTATGACGTCGATATCGACTTTCGAAATCGTCTTTTGAGAATTGAACAATCCGCATGCGGCAAGACTTGCCGTAAGCAAGGCAATCATGACGACGAGCAGTGCGGATTTAAGTAGGCTTTTTTTCATAAAGTCCTCGGTATATTCACGCAAGTACTTGCGCAAAAATCGTTTTATTTTCGTTTATATTTTATTCTTTATATTCAATATTGTCAATATAGACGCCTTTGCCGTTGCGGTTTGAAAAGAATTGTGCTACAATTCGTCTTATGACAAACAATTCGATTTTTGCGCTCAACACGCCGATATCAAAACAGGAAGCTCTTGCGCTTCATCCCATGGCACTCGCATTTGTGGGCGACGCAGTGCAATCCCTTTACACACGCACGAGAGTCACGGTCGGCTCCAATCAAAAAACCGGCGCGCTTCACCACGAGGTGATAAAGGTAGTAAAAGCGGTGTCGCAAGCCGCCGAGGCGGAAAAATTGCTCCCGCTATTCGACGAGGACGAGCAGGATATTTTCAGACGTGCAAGAAACTGCAAAGTGCAAACGAGCGCAAAACACGCCGAAATGAGCGAATACAGACGAGCAAGCGGATTCGAAGCAGTGCTCGGTTATCTCTATCTCGTGGGCAACACTCAAAGGTTGGAACAATTTTTGAGCGTGTGCTTCGAGGACAATATCAACAACTAGGAAGGTCGCTATGTATATTTACGGACGCAATCCCGTCAAAGAAGCGTATATCGCAGGCAAAACCGTTGACAAAATTTTCGTGCAGAAGGGCGAATTCGACCCTATGCTTTCGCGCGTTCTGAAACTTGCAAAAGAGGCACGCACCGTTGTAAGTTACGTTGACAAAAACATGCTCGACAAACTTGCAAACGGCGGCAACCACCAAGGCATCGTTGCGGCGGTGACGGACTTTTCATACTGCGAAGTCGAGGATATAATAAACCTTGCAAACGAAAAAGGCGAACCGCTTTTGATCGTGATACTCGACGGCATCACCGATCCGCACAACCTCGGCGCAATCATCAGAAGCGCGGAGTGCTTCGGCGCGCACGGCATCGTCATTCCAAAGCACAGAAGCGTAACCGTAAACGACACCGTAGTCAAGGTTGCATGCGGCGCAACAGAGCATATGCTCATCGCAAAAGTTACCAATATAAACGACACGATAAGATGGCTCAAAGAGCAGAATGTATGGGTTTATGCGACGGATTTTGACGGTAAAGCCCCGAAAGATGCAAATCTCAACGGAAATCTCGCAATCGTAATAGGCAGCGAGGGCGAAGGCATTCACCGCCTCACGAAAGACCTTTGCGACGACACTCTCACAATCCCGCAATACGGGAAAGTCAACTCTCTCAACGCATCGGTTGCTGCCGGAATCGTGCTTTACGAGGCAATAAGGCAACGCAGATAACGAGATAATCACTTAAATTTTCGGCAAAAAATAAGCAAACGGATATGACGAAAGAGCAAGAAATTCAACTCATCAAAAAAGCGCAACAAGGCGATATCGAGGCGGAAAACTCCGTCGCTTTGGCGTATATGAATCTTGCAAAATCCATTGCGCGCTCGTTTGGAGTGGCAGGTGCGTACGACGTGGACGACCTTGCCGGCTACGGCATGCTCGGACTTATACGCGCCATACACACCTATGACGAAAACGGCAAAGCAAACTTCAAAACCTATGCCTCTCGGTGCATCAAAAACGCAATCGTGGACGCGGTGCGAAAATCGGAATCGGGAGCGGTGGAAATAAAACTCGACAGCGTGGACGACGAGATTCAAGGCGAAATGCAACAGACAAACCCCGAAAGCATTTTTATAGAAAACGAAACATCGTCATTGCTTTTCGAGGCAATATCCTCTCTGCTCACCCCCACCGAACTGGATGTGCTGAAATTGCATCTTGAATGTATGAGCTATGCCGACATAGCAAAAGAGTTGGGTTTGGAACGCAAAAAAGTGGACAACACCATCTATTCCGCAAAGAAAAAAATCCGCAAACTTCTTGACAAAGAAAACGAATAAAACCGACAACCTATCCGTTTGAAATTGAAAATAAAAAAGTTCTGATATAACAAAAGCGCGACTCGCATCGAGTCGCACTTTTGTTTTTTAAGGTCTGATTATTTGTTGTTTTCGTTTTCAACTTTTTGGAAGTTGATTGTGCCGTTGAGTCCGACAACAGCCTCGTCTTTGGTTGCGTCGTAAACCGCCTTGCCGGTGAGGTTTGCCGTGCCTTGATAAGTCACGCCGAGTGCGGATACGGTTGCTTTGACGTTGCCGTTCAACACAAACTCACCTGCGTTTTCTTGGCTGTTTGCATAGACGTTGATTGTTGCGACGAAGTCAACGCTTGCAACGCCCGTCACGCTTGCGGAACCGTTTGCCGTGACAACCGCGCCGTATTTGCCGTCTGCAAGTTTGCCGACTTCAACCGAAAGACCTGCGCTTGCGCCGAGAGTTTCGCTGATGCCTGCGCCTGCGCCCATTTCAATCTTGACGGTGCCTTGAGCCGTTGCGTATGCTTTGACGTTTGCAAATGCGTTTGCAGTGCTGTCGTCGCCTGCGCTTGCGCCGAGGGTAAAGATAGTTGTGTCTTTTGCTTTGTCAAAGGTTGCAGAACCTTTGAACGAGGTGACAGCGTATTCTTTGTCTTCTTCGCCTTCTGCGGTTGCTTTTTTAACATATGTCACTTTTGCTTCAAATGTGTAGTCTTTTTTACCTTCAAGCTCGGCGCCTTCGGAAAGTTTGACGTAAAGAGCAAGCTCGCGCACTTCTTCTTTGCCGGTTGCGTCGTCAACGTACGTGATGGTGATCGAATACTTTTCGGTGTACTCTGCATCCGTGGATTCAACCTTTTCGACTTTGATTCCGTTTTCGGAAAGAACGGTGTCCAGTCTGTCAACCATGCCTTGAATCATGGGTTTGAGCGTTGTGCCGATGCCGGTTGCCACTGCTTCTGCTCCGAGTGAGAGTTGATTGTTGTCGCCAACTTGGATGTTGACGCCTGCGTTGAAGTTGACGTCTGCGTTATCTTCCGCAGCAGCAGACGCTCCGCCTGCCATGTTGGATGCCAAAACGGCAACGGTTGTTCCGAGAACTTCGGAGTTGGATGCTTTTTCGGAATCCTTGGGATTGCATGCTACGAATGCAACGAGGGAAAGAGAAACGACAAGCACAAGAGCCAAAATCGATACTGTTGCTTTTTTCATAATATAATCTCCTTTTTTTGTTTTTCAAATTTCATCCGCAATTCCTGATTGCAACAATATAATACGACTGTCGATTAAATTTGGTCTAAAAGGAACATAAAGATTGCCTTAATTTAAGAAGCTCGCAAAAATATTTCGCGAGCCTCTTAAATTGAATTCATCAAGGGCCATTCTGCCCAGGCGTCGAGCCGATTGTACTGTTTACCATAAGTCCATAATATCCATTAACACCATTAAAACAGTATTTCCTATCCGCATTTGGCAGAGCAGAACAATCAAAACTACATGCACCTTCTTGTGAATAAGTAAATTCCGCATTTAATAGGTGCCCTACTGCCAACCCCATTCTCGGACAAAACCCCGGTATAAACGTGCCTTTGCTTACAACTATAACATTTACTATTTTCCCTGCTTCTATGACACCATTATTACAATACCCAACTAATCCTCCTGAAGAACGTTCTATTCCGTTTATCTTGTGTTCAATGCTTGCGTTATATGCCGTACAACTTTTTATTTTACCTAAATTTCTACCAGCAATACCGCCAACATCACCATATCCATATATCCCATATCTTCCACTACTTTGACTGTTATAATTTGCTATCCAGAGAGTGCCCTCGTTGATTCCCGCTACGCCGCCGACCGCGCTTGCCGCTTTGGGCACTGTAATATTGCCGGTAAATGAACAAGTGAAAATATGACTTATTTCTTCATCGGTATCGTCCGTCGCCGCCGTTTTCGCATTATATCCTACAATTCCACCCACGTTAATAAACGAACTTCCCGAATAGGATCTTAAATCTATCTTTCCCTCAACCCTAAGAAGCATTGCGCCTACATAAGATGTTCCTATAAGACCTATATTTGTCACGTCAGACGAAGGACACGTGATAGACATGCCCTTCACCAGTTTCCCTTTTCCGTTTATCGCAACTTTCAATTCTTTGATAGGCGTCCATTCGGGATATGCTTTGCTCAAATCTATATCGTTTTCAAGAGAAATAGGATATTGGTTGTGTCTAACGTTTGAAAACTGCAGTGCATTTGCTACGTAATAAGTGTACGTAGGGAATAATTTTCCCTTTACTTCTAGTCGCGAATACATACAATTGATGTCTATCGTAAGATTCTTTCCGCCTGATGTCTCCACGCTATCGGCATTGTTTTGAACTTCGCCCTGCGTTGTTGTAAAATACTTAAACACAATTTTTACGGTGCCAATAACGCTGTTCTGCGCCAAGAATCGTTGGATATCCAGCACGATTTCATTTGAAGACCCGAAACTGAACAAATACACTTTAGTACCGTTTCCATACGTAAGCGCACCACCCGTAATGTCTGCTTGCTTTTGTATCGTTATTTTTACAGCGTCGACGTAATCTATTGTTTGAGAGATATTCAAATCGACAAGTTTTAGTATGACTTTGATGTTTAATTTTTTATCATACGAACTATTTATATCTTTCTTTGCTCTAAATTCCAAATATTTATATGATTTAGTGTACAAAGCACAATCCGAAGCGACAACAAATATGCCGCCATCGAGCACCTGCCATCCTCCTCCATAATTGCCGTCAACGCCAAAAACCTTATCTATGTATGTGCTTTCACCGATCTTCAGTCTAAACAAAAACGATTCTGTCCCTTGCGCGGGTTTGCCTATCGTAAAAGCACTTCCGGCGCCCGCATCTTTGAATACGTACGGTGCTTCCGCCATACTTGCCACTTGCCATAACAACTGTTGTTCCCCATATTCTTCTTGTAAAACAACCTTGACGTTCCTATCAGCCAATGCGGATTTGACAAAAACGTAATAGATGCCTTTATCCAATTGCGAAGCGAACAAGCCCGTGTCATAATTCAAACATTGAAGTTTCGCTTTTTGTCGGCTGTACACCTCAACAAAAACGTTTCCTGCAAAATTGCCGTCGGACGCATTCAGCACTTTTATAAGCGTGTGGAATCCGGTTTTTGAACAATCGAATGCAACGGCGCGGAATCCGCCCCCTTCGACAAGAGATAACGGCGTTTCTGCATTGAGCGACACGCTCGATATGTTGGATTTTTGCAAAGCACTATCTTTGTTTGACTTCGATTGCAGACACAAATAGTAATCCTCTTGCCCCAACCATACGTCTACGGACACATCGCCATTGAAATTTACATATTGCGCGTCTTTTCCCAAACGTCCGTCTGCAAGCACAAGCACGTCTGTTATTTTGATATCGTTGCCAAAAGACAATCTTCTAACGGGTGTAGCGGTATCTTTTGCAACCTTTACCAAATATTTTTCATTCGCCGCCAACGAGATATTCGATGTATCCGTGTGAGGCGTTATACGCAACGGAACGACTCTTGCGGAATCGTCACCGATTATATCGATATTGTATGTCTGTCCGGCTTGCATTTTATATTTGTATGTTTTGACGTATTCGTTATTCTTTGCAAGCGTTGCAAATTGGTTGTTGATTTTGACGTTCAACTCAGAGGAACAAACCAACGATATTTCATAATCGCTTGTGTATACGGGCGTAAAAACGTATTTGCCGACACCGTTGTTCAAAACGAACATGTTTTGTTCTCGTTCAAGTTCTATCGATTTTCTTCTTTCCGATCCGAGATTATAGTTGTAAGAACTTGTTGCACACGCAACCTCGTCACCGTCTGTTGTCACAACTTTCAATGCTATTTGACGAAGCAATCTTGTATACCACATAGGCTCGCCGTCCGGCGCAGAATGTCCGACTTTGAAATATCCTTTGAAATTGTTATTGTTTCCGTAAAGAATCGTTTTGCCGTCCTCTGTCGTGTTGACTACAATTGCTGCCGTTTTTGCCAAATTGCCATATTGGCTGATTTGATCTGACTTGTTGGGAAAAAAATGCTTTGCCGTCAACTTTCCGCTGCTGACTTCCACGTCGCTTTCATGCAAATAATTGTCCGCCTCTGTTGCATAATGCCAAATCGTTTGGATCTTGCCTGCAGCACCGATCATTTTCAATCCCAAATCTGCCAAACTCACGGCTGCACCGCCACCCGGAATAAAAGATACGACCGTTTTTATCAAAGATAACCCCAAATCCACGCAAGTGCTTGCGATCGTATTTTTGTCGTCATCGGTAAGTGCCTTCTTTTCACGAGATACGCCCTCGTATTCATAATCAAAGTAAGTGAAATACGCGCCGTTGTCGTTTTCGCTTGCATAATAGCTGCTCGTGCCCTGATTTACCTCTTGCTCGTTGAGCAAATTCATTGCAAACGATACGTCTTTAAGATAATACTCGTTGACGGCATACGAAAAATCGGCTTGCCATGCGCCGTCGACTTTAAGCAATCTGACATTTGGCACAACTCTATCTTCCGTAACACCGATAGTTGCCGTTCCGCTGTAATAATCGGGAACTCTGTGATCGCTGTCGCCTATGAACCTATACACGCTCATTTCGGGCGTAACATATCTGTATTGACGTTGGAAAATAGGTTTCACTTCAACGGCAAAAATACCATTATTGTTCAAATCAAGCCCCGTTGTGTTGATTTCAAACACAACGACCGTCGATAACTTTCCGCCAATCGTTGTATTCTCAACAGTGTTGACGAAAAATCCGTATTCTTTGCCTATGTGCAAATGATTGCCTGTTGTGTTGAACAATTGTTTCGGTATTACGTTAACGATAGGATGATCACCGGTTATCGTTGCAGAAAACACATGCCCGCCGGACGCAGCGGCAGGGTGAGGCGAAAAGCTCATATTCCCTTTTATTATCGCATCGTTATTAATAAAATCCGATATAGAACGTTGTGTTCCATTCCACATAAAAGTTTTGCTGTCAGTGTACGTATCATAATTGATTGCATCGTTCGTTTCCGCAGCATATGCAACACTTGGCGTGGCATATACAATCACATTGCATAATAATACAATCATGATTATTATCAAAAATGATAAAAAACAACAGAACCTCTTTTGTATGTGTTTTTCATATAATTCATCCTCATATTTTTTATATTTAGTCTAACACGTTTATTTCCATGGTGCCGTAGTCATAAGCCCATAAAGCAAGATATGACGTACCCGTATGCACGCTAACAATCAAATCGCCAGACCCCTCGCTCACCAAACTGTCTAACGAGCGCCATTCTGTTCCGGTAACGTTATAATTATCTTTTCCATACAAAAACATAGCCAAAATACCTTGCGGTATCCTTATTCGATATCCCTCTTCTATTGAAACAAACTTAAAAAGTTTCATCCCTTCGTGTCTTGAAAGGTAAACTTTTTCAGCATCTCCGCTTTTCAATTCTTTAATATCGGTCACACTTGGCGTGAACGTACTTCCTTTCGGCATGCTGTTTTGTGTGAAGACAAACCAATAGCTTTTTGCCGTATTGCGTAACACGTCAATTTTTCGCCCGCGTCCGGTATACAATCCGTCCTCGTGAAGCGGCTCTTTCTTGACATCTGCGGTCCAACAGATTCCTTCGAGGTCTGTATATGACACTGACTCGTACACGGCCGAAATATACACGTCTATGTTGTTGGTTGCATAGGTTTCCGCTTTTCGTCCAAAATACTCGTCCGGGTTTTGGCCGTCAACTTCTTTGTCCACAACCACAACGTACGATTCTTTTTCTTGCAACGTTATTTCCTCAAAATCCCTGCTTGCGCAAACGCTCATATACGTCAAACTTTTAGGCGTCAAATACGTGACGTCAAACTTGTACGTTTGATTTTGACGAAGCACTACTTCGTAATCTTTGAAGGCTTTGTCCACAACAGGCAAAGGCTTCCCGTCAAACAACACTTCCTTCACTTCGTCCACAGGAAGCATATTAAGCGACAGTTTATATTTGCTGGTGTATTTTGGTGTAAACGAAAAATACGCCTTGTCCGAAACGTCGCTGTGGTTGAGTTTCGGATCGTACGCAACACTGCTTTCGATCGACAACGGTTGATAAACTATCTCCGGCTCCGGACTTGGCGTCGGATCTGGATCAGGTTTAGGCGTGTCGGGTTGCGGCGTCGTCGAATCGTTTGAATCGCAGGCGCAAAACAACACAAGCGCACACACGACGACAAGGACTGTAACCATCATAAAAATCCACTTTTTCCGATTTGTCATAATCTTCACCTCATATTTATTTTATGCCGTACGACATCAAAAGAATCGGTTAGATACCTTGTTTTTTCACGTTTTCTTTAGTGCTAAACATAAACATAGAAAACATCCTATCATCCTCAATCAAATTATAAACTAAAAATCCCGCTTTGTCCATACGCATTTTGCCGACACGTTCGCAAATCAACACGAACTCGCAACTGTGTTGCTTTGCATACTTTTTGACAAAATAACAAATGTCCATCATTCGTTTGACAAATATATTTTATTAATATATTATTATTGAGCATCAAATCGATGCGTTTCCTTTCCCGAAAGGGACACAAGACCAAAAGGAGGTATTAATCATGGATAAGTACGAGGTTCTCTACATCATTCGCGGCGACGTGGACGACGACAAGAAAAATCAAGTCGTAGAAAAATTTGAAAACTTGGTTTCCACTCTCGGCGGCACCGTTGACGGTTTGGACAAATGGGGCATGAGAAAGTTTGCTTATGAAATCGACAAGCAAACGGAAGGCTTCTACGTTCTTATGAACGTCACCTGCTCTAAAGATGCTCAATCAGAACTTGACAGATACATGCGCAACGACGAAAACGTCGTCAGACAAATGATCATCAAGAAGTAATCGATAAGGAGAAAAACTATGAACAAAGTGTTTTTGGTCGGCAATTTGACAAAGGATCCGGAACTCGCATCCACAAACAGCGGTATCAAATTTTGCAGATTTACACTTGCTGTGTCCCGTTCCTACTCGAAAGACGGCAAGAGAGAAACGGATTTTCTCCCTGTCGTAGTTTGGAGAGCTCAAGCGGACAACTGCGCACGCTACCTCAAAAAAGGCAGCAAAGCGGCTATCAGCGGCAGCATTCAAACAAGAAGCTATGACACGCAAGACGGTTCTCGTCGCTACGTCACCGAAATCGCTGCGGACGAGGTGCAATTCCTCTCCACCAGAAGCGATGAAAACGGTGCCGATGACGTCGATTTCGACGATCTCAAGCCCATCGACGAGGATCTTCCATTCTAATTTAAGGAGTATTTGAAAATGGCAGAAGAAGTTAAAGCACCCCGCGCTCCCAAGAGAGTGCCCAAAAAGAAAGTGTGCACGTTCTGCGTAGATCACGTTGACGACATCGACTACAAGGACGTTGCAAAGCTCCGTCGCTTCATCACCGAGAAGGGCAAAATCCTTCCCCGTCGTATGAGCGGTGTTTGCGCAAAACATCAAAGAACGCTTGCTGTTGCTATTAAGAGAGCAAGAGTTATGGCTCTGCTCCCGTACAAAGCAGACTAAAAAAGCGATATGCTTACGGAAGGCACGGTTTTGTCCGTGCCTTCCTTTTATATATCGCTTTTTTAGTCTTCCTACCGCGCAGAGAATTTGTGCTATCAAAATAAGACGGACAAAAACTCCTACCACAGTTTCGCCAAATTGTCTGCTTGGTTGGCGCACTTCGTGCGCTCTTTATCCAATCTGCGGCGTTTAGTTTATTATTTCTATTCGGCTGCACACGAATTCCAAGCGTGTCTTTCTTTTATTTGCAAAAACTTTTAGTCTTCTACCGCGCAGAAAATCTTCGCTATCAGTTTTAGGCACGGACAAAAACTCCTGCCGCAGTTTCGCCAAATTGTCTGCTTGGTTGGCGCACTTCGTGCGCTCTTCATCCAATCTGCAACGTTTAGTAAAATATTAGAGTTTAAAAGACACGCATTTTTGCGTGTCTTCCCTATTGTTTGCAAAAAGCAGCGAATAAACTATGATTTTGACGTGCCGGTCAAGCCTATCAGGTTTTGCTCTTGCGTACTTTCTTTTTGTGTGGTTATTTTCAAGTTGCCGTCTTTGTCAACGGACACCACGATATTGCCGTTGTTGTCCGTGCGATAAACCTCGATGTTGTGCGATTTAAGTCTGTCCAGCGTGGCTTGGCGCGGATGATTGAACTTGTTACCGTAGGAATTGCAACTTATGATTGCGTATTCAAACGTATATTCGTCCAAAAATGCGTTGGACGTTGACGTTTCACTGCCGTGATGTCCGACTTTGAGCACGTCGCAATCGATTTTGCCCGTGCGCGCCATGACAAGAGGCTCGTTTATCTCGTTGCTGTCGCCGGTGAGCATAATCTTTCTGTTGTTATATTCCAAAATTCCGATTGGAGATATTGCGTTTTTGCGCTCTGCGGTGTTAAGACCGTAATCATCGTAATACTCTTGCGTGGGGCAATAGAAAACAAGTCTGTACGTCGTTTCTTCGATGATTATGCTGTTTGTGTTTGCATCGGGATCTACGTTAAGAACGATTTCACAATCAGGCTCGGTGAGTGCGGCGATGAAAAATTCCGCATAGGTTATAGTTCCGACAGTGTCTTTGTCGGTGAATCTGCTTGTATCGAGTGCGTCGATTTGATCTTGCAACGCCTTTTTGTCTTTCGAAGTCGTTCCCGGTGCGGCAAGTACGTTGGGCATAAATAACTTTTCGACCTGATAGCGTTCCAAAAGTTCGTCCATAAAATAAACGTGGTCGCTGTCGCAATGTGTGAGCATCAAATACTCGACGGTGTCATCCTCGATGTATTTGTCAAGATAATCAAACGTTTTCTTTTCGTATTCGCCGTCGTCGTTGTAATTTGCGCAGTCTATCACCATATCTTTGCCGTCGGGCAACTGAATATAAATGCAATCGCCTTGTCCGACGTCGAGCATATGCACAAGCAATTCGCCGTCGCCGCGCGCAAGTCCCGAATGTTGATTGTCCTTGACAATCATGGAAACGATTTTGTCCCAAGTGTCGGGGAATGCAAAATACACAACCGCCGTGGCGATTGCTATGACAAGCACGATTGCGACAATCGAGATGATAAACGCCTTCGGATTTGCCTTGTACGCCTTCTTTGCCGCCTTTTCGACGGGTGACGAAGTTTGCTTTTTTGATTTCGTTGATTTTGAAGATTTCTTTGCCATACTGCCATTATATAAAAGAAGTCGGAAAATGGCAATCCTCAAATGTTACGTACTGCAAAAATTAAGATTGCGCAAATAAAGAATCCGAAGTTTTCGGCACGGGTTTTTCGTTTTTCAATATTTTCGTTTTACAAGGCGACATTTAGAGTATATAATACAAACACAGTATATTATATATATAAATATCCTTAATAGGATTGAGGCAGACTATGGCAAAAGAAAAGGAACAATTCGTCAAAGAAATCACGGATATGAGCGTGAATTTCCCCCAATGGTACACCGACGTGGTGCTTAAAACCGAACTGGTGGACTACGGTCCCGTCAAAGGCACAATGGTCATTCGCCCGTACGGCTACGAGATTTGGGAGCATATTCAAGAAGAACTCAATGCGAGATTCAAAGCAACGGGACACAAAAACGCATACTTCCCCATGTTTATCCCCTATAGTTTTCTCGTCAAAGAGGCGGATCACGTCGAGGGATTTGCTCCCGAAGTCGCGCTTGTCACACATATCGGCAACACGCCGCTCGAAGAACAGCTTGTCGTGCGCCCCACTTCCGAAACCATCATCTGCTCCATGTATGCCAAGTGGGTGAAAAGTTATCGCGATTTGCCCGTACTCATAAACCAATGGGCAAACGTCGTACGCTGGGAAAAAACCACGCGTCCCTTCCTTCGCACAAGCGAGTTCTTGTGGCAAGAGGGTCACACCCTTCACCAAACGGAAGAAGAAGCGAGAGAAGAAACCCTCAAAATGCTGGAAGTGTACCGTGAGTTTATGCAAAACGTGCTTGCAATAGACGTTCTCGTCGGTCAAAAATCCGAAAAAGAGAAATTTGCCGGCGCAGTCGACACATACACCATGGAAGCAATGATGCTTGACGGCAAAGCATTGCAATCGGGTACGTCCCACTATCTCGGGCAAAACTTCTCTTCCGCTTTCGAAATCAAATACCTTGACAAAGACGGTCAACTCAAAAACCCCTATCAAACGAGCTGGGGCGTATCCACTCGTCTTATCGGCGCGCTTATCATGGCGCACGGCGACCAACGCGGTTTGAAATTGCCGCCGAGAGTTGCACCCTATCAGGTCGTGATCGTTCCGGTTGCGGCACACAAAGAGGGCGTCAACGAAAAGGCGCAAGAGATTGCAACCCTTCTCCGCAACGTCGGCGTAAGAGTCATGCTTGACGACAGAGAGCAATCTCCGGGCTGGAAATTCAACGAGTGGGAGATGAAAGGCGTTCCCGTACGTCTTGAAATCGGACCGCGCGACATCGAAAACGGTCAGGCTATGATTGCTCGCCGCGATACGCACGACAAGTTTGCAATCAAGCTGGACGATCTCTCAACCGAAATCCCCGCTTTGCTTGACGATATCCAAAAAAATATGTTCAAGCAATCGCACGATTTCTTGCACTCGCACATCGTCACTTGCCACTCTCTCGACGAGATGAAAGAGGCGTTGGACAACCACAATTTCGTCAAGACTATGTGGTGCGGCGACCGCGCTTGCGAGGACAAAATCAAAGAGCAATTTGCCGCAACGTCGCGTTGCATGCCGTTTGACCAAACGCCCGTCGGCGACGTTTGCCCCGTCTGCGGCAAACCCGCCCACAAAGTCATCTACTTTGCAAGAGCGTATTAATTACGGTTTATAAAAACGAATCATATGAAAAAACGCACCGAACGGTGCGTTTTTAAATTTTTAAAAATTCGGGTTTTAAAGAATCAGTCCAAATCGTCGAGCTCGTCGTCATCTTCTTCCTCGTCTTCGTCTTCTTCGTCCTCGTCGTCATCGGCATAATCGTCGATGTCCCCCAAGTCGTCATCGAAATCGTCGGGGCATTGCTCTTCTTCTTCGTCCTCGAATCCCTCTTCCTCGTCCTCTTGGAGTTGGTTGAGCGAAACTTCGTTTTCGTCGTCGGGAGCAATAGGCTCGTCGTCTTCGACGTACTCTTGCCAATCGTCGTCATCGTCGTCGAGTTTGTTTTGTGCGGAGGACGCTTGCTCCTCTCTGCACGCCGCGCAAATTTCCTCGCCGGGTTCAAGATAATTGACCTTGCAAACGGGGCAGATTCTTTCTTCTTCCTCTATATCGTCATCGTCTTCCAAAAGACAGATTTTGCTTGCTTTGCCGAGTTCTGCTTTGCAAACCTCGCACAGTTCTTCCTCGGTAGGAATCCAGTTCAGTTCGCAGCGCGGGCATTTCTTATACTTTCCCATAACAACCTCGCCTTAGGTTTTGATTTTTATATTATATTGATAAGATGTGATTATGTAAACTATATTTTCGTTATTTTTTGAAGATTTACAATAGGTTTGTTAAAAATTGATAAGCCTA
>ULTX01037966.1_pt1 | contig 21659 bp, 20 predicted proteins | sample 1958041 | NCBI WGS metagenome assembly ULTX01 (sample SAMEA4835747, study PRJEB28245) | human gut metagenome | biome: gut microbiome; material: fecal sample | place: Denmark | collected 2008
GAGGATGTCGCGGGTAGGACGGCTGTGTTTGCCGGGCGGCGGGACGGAGATACTTCGATGGGCAACGGGCTTGAACAGGTGCCGCTGATAGAGCAAAGCCACGTCAATGCCCCGAAGGTCGGGCGAATGAGTCATCAGATAGCGGTATCCGGCTTCACGAAGGGCAGAATAGCGGGTCAGGTCGCGCAGGACCGAATCGTTCTCCACCTCGCACAAGGCTACCAGAGCAGGCGCTTCCCATTGGCCTACGGCGGTGATGACACGGGCGATGTCGTTCAGTTTCTTCCGGTATTTCGTGTAGTTCCAGTGGCGGATGGCGTCGGGCAGAAATTCCCGGTCTTCTTTCAGGGTGTCGTGTCGGTAGTCGAAGAGGTTCTCGACGTTGTACGACATGACGCGGAACCTTGCCGTGTCGCGGGGTGCCTGGCCGTGTAAGGTCAGGGAGAACAGCAGTATGCAGGCACAGACTACTCCTCTTTTCAGCCGTGAGGATACAGCAAGGACCGACCTCGAAGTCCCGATGCACATCCTGCATACGGCTGCAAACAGCAAAGCTTCCTGCATGCCGAAGCCGCGGTTTGCCGCAGGGTGTGTCCGGTCTGTCATGGTCGGTCCTTGTTGATGTATCAGTGGGTTACTTCTTGGCAGGTATATTCTTCAGAATGTCCAGCAAGTGATCCCAGAACTTCTGTACGGTAGGAATCAGCATCCGTTCGTCGGGCGAGTGTACTCCCTGCAGGGTCGGACCGAATGAAATCATGTCTAATGTCGGGTATTTGTCGAGGAACAGACCGCATTCCAGTCCCGCATGGATGGCTTTCACCTTGGCATCCACACCGAACAGACGTTTGTACGAAGCGGTAGCAATCTCCAGAATCTCGGAGTGGGGATTGGGTTTCCATCCCGGATAGCCTTCGCCTGAAGAAACTTCGGCACCGGCCATTTCGAATACGGTGCGTACCATGGTGTTCATATCGCGTTTGGACGAAGCGGTAGAGCTGCGCTGGCTGGTTTCGATACGGATGATGTTTCCGGGTTTCATCTTAACCGAAGCTAAGTTGGTGGATGTCTCTACCAGTCCCGGAATGTCCTGACTCATGGCATACACACCGTGAGGTACGGCGTAGAGGGCCTGCAGCAGACGCTTGGTGGTATCCTTGTCGATGGCTTTTGCGCGCGGTGCTTCCGACTCCATCAGCAGCGTCATGTCAGGGTCAGTCACGTTGTATTCGGCCTGTACTTCCGAAGCAAAAATGTTCAAGTCGGCACGTACGTCATGCTTGTTGGCTTCGGGCAGGGCGATGACGGCGTGAGCTTCGCGTGCGATGGCATTGCGCAGGTTTCCGCCTTCAATCTCGCACAGGTACATATCATACTTCTTGAATGTCTGGCTCAGGAAGCGGTTCAGAATTTTGTTGGCATTGGCATGTCCTAAATGAATGTCGCCTCCCGAGTGTCCGCCTTTCAGTCCTTTCACCTGAATCTTGCAGCAGAAGTATCCGGCAGGTACATCTACTTCTTTGTAGGTGAACTGGGCTACGGTATCGATGCCTCCGGCACACCCGATGAACAGTTCGCCTTCGTCTTCCGAGTCGAGGTTCAGCAGGATGTCGCCGTTCATGAATCCCTCCTTCAGGGCAAAGGCACCGGTCAGTCCGGTCTCTTCGTCGATGGTGAACAGGCATTCCAGCGGGCCGTGCTCGATGGTGTCGTCGGCCAGTATGGCCAGTTCGGTTGCTACACCGATGCCGTTGTCGGCTCCCAGTGTGGTGCCTTTGGCTTTCAGCCACTCTCCGTCGATTTCAGTTTCGATGGGGTCGTTCAGGAAGTCGTGCTGCACGTCGTTGTTTTTCTCGCACACCATGTCCACGTGCGATTGCAGCACAACGGTCTTACGGTTTTCCATTCCCGGCGTGGCAGGCTTCTTTATCAGGACGTTGCCTACTTCGTCGGTCAGTGTCTCCAGATTATGCTTCTTTCCGAATGCTTGCAGATAGGCTATAATCTTTTCTTCTTTCTTCGAGGGGCGTGGCACCTGGCATATTTCTGCGAAATAATGGAACACGCCTTGCGGTTTTAAATCTTCTTTTTTCATTCGATAATTTTGATTAGTTTAACCACTCATTGCTAAATATGGTTAAATTGGTTGACTATTTACTTTCGCTCTCTCTTTTTTAATATAAAAAAAGGTACGTTAGTCCGTCCAAAGCCCTATATTTGCACCCACAAAAATAGTGAATATGCTCCATACCGTATTAATAACATTGTTAATAGTTGCTATTTGCGTCTTATTGTTGGGCGTAAAAGTATTTTTTGTGAAAGGCGGGCGTTTTCCCAATTCGCACGTCAGCGGCAACAAGGCATTGCGCGACAAGGGCATCGGATGCATACAGTCGCAGGACCGGGAAGCACAACGCAAGCCCCGTTTCTCCATCGACGAACTGGAAAAGAAACTGAATGAGAGTCTGAACTAATTAATTCTAAAAACAATATTTATCAAATTATGAAGAGATTGAACTATCTGATGAACGGTTTGGTAGCTCTTGCACTGATCGTTTTATTTTCTCAATGTGCCGGCAAAACAGAAACTCAAACAGCAGGTGCTCCTGCACAGGCAGCAGCCGGATTGTCGGGCATGAAGATTGCTTATGTGGAAATTGATACCCTTTTGGCTAAATACAACTTCTGCATCGATTTGAACGAGGCCATGGTGAAGAAGAGCGAGAATGTTCGTCTGACGCTGAACCAGAAAGCCAAAGAACTGGATAAGCAGAAACAGGAATTCCAGACAAAATATCAGAATAACGCCTATCTCTCACAAGAAAGAGCCCAGCAGGAATACAACCGCATCGCCAAGCTGGAGCAGGACTTGCAGGCATTGAGCAACAAATTGCAGTCTGAACTGATGAGCGAAAACGACAAGAACAGCCTTCAGCTGCGCGATTCGATCAACTCGTTCCTGAAAGAATACAATAAGACAAAAGGTTATAGCCTGATTATCAGTAACACCGGTTTCGACAATCTGCTCTATGCCGACAGCGTTTACAACATTACCAAAGAAATTCTGGAAGGACTGAATGCCAGATATTCTTCTCCGAAGAAATAACAATCGACCCGATAAAGTAAATTCTTCCTGCCGCCGCGCAGAAGATGAAAAGACATAAAAAAGATTGCAAGCCTTGCATTAACGGGGCTTGCAATCTTTTTTTGTAGGGGGGAATACCTTATTTATATGGATATACCGGTGGTTGAACATATCCCTTAACGGCATGGAGTAGTGCAGGAACCGGCATCATGCTCCTTTGGCAACTGTTGGCGGGCAGAGGTGCATTTATTCTTTTTCTTCCTCTGCTTCGTGCTTGATGACCAGCAACTTGTCCACACGTCCGCGGTCCATGTCCACTACTTCGAAGTCCAAGTTCCGGTAACTGAATAGGTCGCCTGCCTTTGGAACCCGTCCGATGAGGAACATGGCCAGGCCGCTCAGAGTAGTGAAGTCTTCTTCGCGCAAGTCGTCGTAGTTCAGGATGCCCATGGCTTCCATAAAGTCGTCGATATTCATCGAGGCTTCGACCAGCATGGAGCCGTCTTGGCGCACGATGATGTCTTCTTCCTCTGTTTCGTTCTCTTCGAGGATATCGCCGAAGATGCTTTCCGTCAGGTCGTGCAGGGTGATGATGCCTTCCGTGTTTCCGTATTCGTCCACCACGACGCCGAATTTGTTCTTATTCTTTTTGAACAACTCGAGCACTTTCTTGGCATACAGACTTTCGGGAATGAAGAGAGGCGGACGGGCAATGGCACGCAGGTCGAACGGCTGGTTGCTGCCTTGCATCAGGATGATGTCCTTTACCGATACCACACCGATGACTTCGTCTTTGCTCTTGTCCACCAGCAGGTATTTGCTGAAGTGCTGTTCGCGGATGGTTCGCAGTACGTCTTCGCTTGTATCCGTAGGATGCAGTACGACTACGTCGCGCCGGTGGGTCATCAGGTCGTTGGCCCGCTTGTCCGAGAAGCGGAATACATCTTTCAGCATCTCGGTTTCGTCTTTGTCGATTACGCCCTGTTCCGAACTTTGGTGCAGAATCATCTTCAGCTCGTCTTGTGTCATCTGGCGTTCTTCGTTGTTTTCCATACCGATCATTTTATTGACCAGTTTGGTCGAGGCACTCAGCAGGCAGACGAAAGGATAAGCAACTTTGGTCAGTGCCGTCATGAAGGGGCTGAGTATGGTTGCCCACCTCTCCGGATTGTTCAGAGCCACGGTTTTAGGAACCAGTTCTCCGATGATGAGCGACAGGTAAGTGATGACGGCAACGATTGTAATCATGGCCAACGTATCGGCATACGGTGCTGCACCGGGGATCAGTTCGAACAAAGGTTGTACGTCGTCGGCCAGAGTAGCTCCACCGTAAGCACCCGAAACGATTCCAATCAGTGTGATGCCTATCTGGATGGTCGAAAGAAACCTTTCCGGTTCTTCCAACTGTTTTAGTACGCTTTTGGCTTTTTTGTTGCCTTTGCCAACCAGCGTTTCCAAGCGTGCTTTGCTGGACGAAACCAATGCTATTTCGTACATGGCAAATATACCGTTTAATACTAATAAGACGAGAATAATGATAAATTCCATATAATGTTTTGAGTGTTTATGTCGCAAACTTACTAAATTTGACGGATATAATCATAAAATAAATATAAAATGATGAGAAACGTAAGAAAAAGAACATGTTTGTTTGCCATTTTGTTGCTGATGCTGACCGTTTCAGTGCAAGCTGCACGGGTTGACACAGTATGGGTGGACAGTCCTTCGATGAAAAAGAAGGTAGAAGTGATTTATGTAGTTCCCGACAAAGCGATGGGGCAGAATTCTCAGGCGTGTCCGGTGGTTTACCTGCTTCACGGCTATGGCGGAAATGCCGGAACGTGGATTGATATCAAGCCTGAGCTGGGAAAGATAGCCGATGAAAAAGGCATGATCTTTGCCTGTCCCGACGGTAAGAACAGTTGGCATTGGGATAGCCCGAAGCATGAGGATGTTCGTTATGAGACATTTATTTCCTCGGAATTAGTGAACTATACGGATTCGCATTATGCTACACGGGCCGACCGTAAAGGCCGTGCCATTACGGGATTGAGTATGGGCGGACACGGTGCTTTGTGGAATGCTTTACGCCATAAGGATGTGTTCGGGGCAGCAGGCAGTACCAGTGGTGGTGTCGATATCCGTCCTTTCCCGAAGAATTGGGAAATGTCTGTACAGCTTGGCGAGTACGAATCGAACAAGGCATTGTGGGATGCACACACAGTTGTCAACCAACTCGACAGCATCACCAACGGTGATCTGGCTCTGATTATTGATTGTGGTGAGAAAGATTTCTTCCTCGAAGTGAATAAAGACCTGCACAAACGTCTGCTGGAGCGCGGCATTGACCATGACTTTATTACTCGTCCGGGTATTCACGACGGACGGTATTGGAATAATTCGATTGATTACCAGATACTGTTCTTTGAAAAGTACTTCAACCGTTAAGCTTTTCTTCTGTACCTTCCTGCCTGATTATCGGACAATGATGCCTCGTGGGAAGGTACGTTTCACTTTCACTTCCTTCACGGTAGTAGTATTTGTTGCACGGGTGGTTTCCGAGCCGTCCAAGCTGATGCTACCGTCGATGATTCCCAATGCGGCACTCAGCAGTGCCTCTTTCGGATCGCCTAAGGGCAGAACGGAAGCCGGGTCGTTCAGTGGACTGACGGAATAGCTTGGTGTGAATCCATTGGCATAGTTGGCCGTACCGCGTGAGTTGAGTATCTGACAGACGGCTAAGCGCAGCGTCCACATGAACTGAGTGTTGTCGAATCGCTCGGTACCAATGTACTCTCCTTTCGTTGTTTCGCCTACTACAATCACATTCATATAGGGAGCCAGGCAATTAATCAGCATTTCTGCCGCTCCGGCAGTAGTGCCGCTTGTCAGTATGTAAACGGTGGACAGATTCAGGTTGGAGCCTCCCAACAGCAGCTGTGCATCGAACACCAGGTCCCGGTTCTTTTCGCTTTTCTTCTGGTTGTACTGTAGCGAGGCCAGTGTACCGCCCAGTTTGTCGGCCGGTGCCAGTATGCAGGCCAGTGTCTGTACGCTTGTCATGTCGCCGCCGGCATTGTATCGCAGATCCAGCACGAAGTCTTTTACGTTGTTTGTCGCACAGGTTTTCGAGAATTCAAGCAGTTGTGCGTCACTATCGCTTTCGAAACTGTTGTAAGCCAGATAGCCGATGTTGCTGTTGTTGTGCTGTATGATGGTGCTTGCCGGTATGACGGCATCCGTCACCGGGCGTGTGGCAGGCAGCACGGCTTCACGGTCTTTCACCACTTCGGTGGTTTCGGTTTCTGTCCCGTCTTCGGCTGTTTCGGTGTGTACGGTATATTTTCCGATGACGATGTTCTTGCTATCGCCTTCGGTCAGTATTGTTTCGTTGTTTTTGGTGATGTAGTCATTGTCCACCATCATAATCCATTCGCCACGTTGCAGGCCGGCTTCGGCTGCCGGCGATTCGGGCATGACGTAGGTCACCATCGCGTAATAGGCCGTATCGTTGTCCGGAACCTGGCTCAGTGAGTAGTCGAAGCCGTAGGCAGGAATGGGAGTATTTATCAGTGTATCTACGGCAGAAATATCGTTGTCCTTGCTCGATTTTACCGCATCGAGGAAGGATTGGGGGGCAATGAAGTAGTTCAGGTCGTTGAATGCAGGAATTTCTTCGTACCACAGGTAGTCTTCCCGCATGACGCTGTCTATCCACAGGTCACGTCCCGTCCACGGATAGTATTCCGGCCAGCGGTCCACGCCACATGAGAAGAGGCTTGTCAAGGTAAGGAATCCTCCCAAGAGGAAAAACAGTCTATATCTTTTTCTCATTTGTACTTCATTGTTTTTGTTGATTTTCCGTCTGCAAATGTAGCGAATAGTTCGTTTATCTGCTTACGAAGGGATATAATAATTGATAAAGGGCGTCGGTTTATGCCTTGTCTTCTTCTTTCCTTCTGTATATTTTATAGCCGATGGCTGCTATGAACATGCTCATTAATGGGCTGATGATGTTGAAAAAGCAGTATGGCAGGTAAACAATTGTGGGTACACTCAGAATGGTGGCCTGCGTCATGCCACACGTATTCCACGGTATCAGTGGTGAGGTGACGGTGACCGCGTCTTCGGTGGTGCGGCTTAGCAGGCGGCTTTCGTATCCCCGCTTCTTGTAGATGTTGCCGAACATGTTGCCTGTCAGGATGATGCTGATGTACTGGTCGGCTGTTGCCAGGTTCATGAAGAGGCCGGAGACAACGGTCGAAGTGACAATGCTGAAGGTGTTCTTCATGAAACGCACGAACACCGAAGTAATGCTTCCCAGCATGCCGCTGGCTGTCATGGCACCGCCAAAGCACATGGCACATAAGATGAGCCAGACGGTGTCCATCATTCCACCCATTCCGCGCGTGGCTACCAGTTCGGTCAGCATGGCGTTGTCGGTCTGCAGGTTAGTACTGCCGTAGAACGTCATCATGCACCCCTTGAACAGACTGTCGTTGCCGGCAATCTCTTTCAACAGGTCGGGCTGGAAGATGAGGGCAAACAGCCCTGCCAGCAGTGTCGATGCAAACAACGTGATGATGGAAGGTACTTTGCGGGCAATCAGGATGCCTGTCACAACCGGAACAATGAGCAGCCAGGGGGTGATGTTGAACTTACTGTCCAGTGCTGCCGCGATCTCGCCGATCTGTTCCGTTCCGCCCGTGTCGTGGGTCAGCCCCAGAATGGTGAACAGTATCAGGCTGATGACTAATGAGGGGATGGTGGTAATCATCATGTATTTGATGTGGCGGAACAGTGGTGTCTCGGTGATTGACGCCGCCAGAATGGTCGTTTCGGACAAGGGGGACACTTTGTCACCGAAGTATGCACCCGAGATGATGGCGCCTGCTATCCAGCCTTCGTTGAACCCTTGGGCCTTGCCGATGCCCAGCAGGGCAATGCCGATGGTAGCAATGGTGGTCCACGAACTGCCTGTCATGACGGAAATGATGACACATATCAGGCAGGTAGAGGCCAGGAAAAAGTCGGGATGCAGAATCTGCATGCCGTAGTAAATCAGAGCAGGAACCACACCACTGATCATCCATGCACCGCTTAGTGCGCCTATTATCAGCAGGATGATGATGGCTGTGGCCACACCGCTGATGTTGTTGGTGATGGCTATTTCGAAGTCTCTCCACGGAATATGATAGAAACCTACTCCGATGAAAGCACAGGCTGCAGTGGTGACAAGCAGCGAAATCTGGCTTCCACCGCTCAGCGCATCGCTTCCGAAGGTATGAATGGTGGCAAACAGCATTCCTACCAGCAACAGTATCGGTAGGAGTGAAACAAGAGGCGAGGGTATTTTCCTGTCTTTATTCATTGTGGTTATTCAGTTGTTTGGTGATTTGTTATGGTTATTTCTCTGTGAATCTGTTTAGGTTATCTTTTGGTGCAAAGTGTCAGCAGGGTGGCCAGTAGTGTGAGTGAGGCACCTGCCGAAGCAACACCTGTCCATCCCCACAACTCCCAGCAGCTTCCGGCAAGGAATGTTCCAAGCGAACCACCGATGAAGTAAGTGGTCATGAAAATCGTGTTGACCCGGTTGGAAGCTGAGGGGCAGAGCTCGAAGATGCTGGCCTGGTTGCTTAGTTGTATGCACTGCATACCGATGTCTATCAGGATGATGCCGGCTACAATGCCTATGTAACTGTTGCCGTAGAAGTAGAGCAGTGCCCATGCACACAGGTTCAGAGCAAAGCCTATGTAGTTGAAACGGCGGATGCCGACTCTTTTGATACTGCCGCCAACGAACGAGGCCGTCAGTGCACCGGCTATGCCGCACAGACCAAGTATGCCTACGACATCGCTCCCAGCATAAAAAGGGGCACCGGCCATCTTGAACGCCAGGCACGACCACATGGCCAGGAACGAGCCGAACACCAGTCCCGAACGTACCGAGTAGATGCGTAAGGCGGGATAGTCGTGTATCAGGCGGAAGAGCGATTTCATCAGATCGCTGTATTTCCCCTTGAATGTCGGCCGGATATCGGGTAGCACTTTCAGCACAACGAACGCACATATGGCCATCAGTCCGGCTGCAATCAGATACATTTCGCGCCAGCCAAGCACATCGCCCACGTATCCGCTTATGACACGTGAAGCCAATATGCCTGTCAGCAGTCCCGATATGACTACTCCTACATTGCGCCCTTTGTTCTCGGGGCGTGAGAATTGCGAGGCTATCGGAACGAAAATCTGTGGAATCATCGAACCGATACCTGTCAGTAGCGATGCCACCCATATCACGTGGATGCCGGGAGCCCATGCAATGGCAAGCAGCGAGAATATCAGCAATGTGAAATTAGTCAGGATGATATTCTTTCGGTGAAGCAGATCGCCCAGCGGGACGATGAACAGCAGTCCTAACGCATAGCCTACTTGCGTAATGACAGTGATCAGGTTGGCTTCGAACTCCGATACGTTCAGGTCGTGTCTGATCAGATTCAGCAGAGGCTGGTTGTAGTAAATGTTGGCAACCGATATACCTGCCACGATGGCAAGCGTCCATAAAATGTAGGCGGGAAGTCCCCCGTTTTCTTTCAATTCCTGTTTCATGCCGCAAAGATACGGCTTTTCTGCGAATGCTCGTCATTTTACAGTAAAGCTTGTGATAATCGGGCAGTTGAACCATTTGGCAATGGATTTGTTCCTATAGATGGACTTTTGCGGAAAGTCAAGTAAATAAAGTAAGGATAACATGAAACTGATAATGACTGACAGGCCGGTCCGTGTGGACGGTTTGGAAGATGATGTTCAATACATCGACCTGTCTTCGTTGAAGATAAATAATTGTGTAGGATGCTTCGGCTGTTGGACCAGAACTCCGGGAAAATGTGTGATTCGCGACGATGCTACCCGTGTGTATCCCTTTATTGCCATGAGTGACAGGGTGCTGTATATCAGTCGCATCCGTTATGGTGGTTACGATGCTGTGATGAAAACCATGCTGGAACGTGCCATTCCTGTGCAACAGGCGTTTATTCGCATCCATAAAGGGGAAACCCATCACGTGCAGCGCGCTGTCATGCTCAAGAAGGCAACCATTGTGGCATATGGCGATGATATTTCGGACGAAGAAAAAGACATTTTCAGGCAATTGATAGCCCGTAATGCCTGCAACATGAGCTTTGAGAGTTATGAGATTCTTTTTGTAACGGAAACCAGGTTGGACGACGTGGTGAAAACAGTATTGGAACAATGGAAAAAGTAATGATAGTGAATGGAAGCCCCAGGGCGTCAAAGTCAAACTCTAAGGTATATGCCGGAATCTTTGCTGAATGTTGTGCGAGGACTGTCGATTATTATGAACTTACGAAAAGCAATCATCGGGAGCTTTGTTTGAATATGGGTGAATACTCCGATGTCGTTTTTGTCTTTCCTCTCTATGCCGATGCTTTACCGGTAGGCTTTCTGAAGTTTCTTACTTATTTGGAGGCCAATCCTCCTGTTCGTAAGCCGGTAGTGTCCATACTTATTAATTGTGGTTTTCTGGAATATCATCAGAACGATGTAGCTGTCAGAATGATGACGCTTTTTTGCAATCGAAACGGCTATCAGATAGGTTCGGTGTTGAGGCTGGGGAGTGGCGAGGCCATACTGAAGACGCCTTTCAGATATGTTGCTGTTCGGGCTGTCCGCCGGATGGCCGAGTCGGTAGCTGCACAGCGATACCGGAATATTCAGGCGACGATGCCTCTTACGAAAAAAATGTTTCAGATGGCGGCTACGGTTTACTGGACACGCTACGGAAAGAGATTTGGAACAACGAAACAGCAGATGCAGTGCATGAAAATAGAGTAGGGCTATTTTGCTTTTTGGTTGTCAGATTTTTCCCAGTTAGGAAAAAAATATTCCCTAACTGGGAAATCTTTTTTTCCTAACTGGGAAAAATAGAATAAAAAAACTCCTGTAACCGACATTCGGCTACAGGAGTTTGCTTTGTGTATTATGAAGTAACTGATTACTTGCTCAAAGCAGTGGCTACGTCAACGGCGCAAGCTACTGTACAACCTACCATCGGGTTGTTACCAATTCCGAGGAATCCCATCATTTCTACGTGAGCAGGAACTGATGAAGAACCAGCGAACTGGGCATCAGAGTGCATACGACCCATCGTATCGGTCATACCGTAAGAAGCAGGACCGGCAGCCATATTATCCGGGTGAAGTGTACGGCCTGTACCACCACCACTGGCTACTGAAAAGTACGGCTTACCAGCCAAGATACGTTCTTTCTTGTAAGTACCTGCAACCGGGTGTTGGAAACGAGTCGGGTTGGTAGAGTTACCCGTGATAGATACATCTACGCCTTCCTTCCACATGATGGCTACACCTTCGCGAACATCGTCGGCGCCGTAGCATTTTACTTTGGCGCGAGGACCGTCGCTATAAGCGATTTCCTTTACAACTTTCAGTTCGCCAGTGTAGTAGTCGAACTGAGTCTGAACGTAAGTAAAGCCATTGATACGAGAGATGATCATGGCAGCGTCTTTACCCAGACCGTTCAGGATACAACGCAGAGGCTCTTTACGAACCTTGTCGGCCTTAGCGGCAATCTTGATGGCACCTTCGGCAGCAGCGAATGACTCGTGACCGGCCAGGAAGGCAAAGCATTTTGTCTCTTCGCTCAGCAGACGAGCAGCCAGGTTACCGTGACCCAGACCTACCTTACGGTCGTCGGCTACAGAACCGGGGATGCAGAATGACTGCAGACCTACTCCGATAGCTTCGGCAGCTTCAACTGCATTCTTAACGCCTCTCTTCAGTGCGATGGCGCAACCTACTACGTAAGCCCATTTTGCATTTTCGAAGCAGATAGGCTGAGTTTCTTCACAAGTCTTATAAGGATCGAGGCCGTAAGATTCGCAGATTTGGTTAGCTTCTTCGATATCCTTGATGCCGTTTTCGTTCAAAGCAGCAAGAATTTGCTTGATACGACGGTCTTGGCTTTCAAATTTCACTTCTCTAATCATATTTCCTTCCTCCTTATTCTTTACGTGGGTCAATGTATTTAACTGCACCGGCCTCTTTGCTGAAGCGTCCGTAAGTACCGGTTACTTTCTTCAGAGCTTCGTTGGCGTCTGTGCCTTTCTTGATTTCTTCCATGAATTTGCCCAGATGAACGAATTCGTATCCGCAAACCTGGTCGTCTTTGTCAAGGGCAAGTGTCTTGATATAGCCTTCGGCCATTTCCAAGTAACGGGTACCTTTGGCCAAAGTACCATAAAGAGTACCTACCTGGCTACGCAAACCTTTACCGAGGTCTTCCAAGCCGGCACCGATCATCAAACCGCCTTCTGAGAAAGCAGACTGTGTACGTCCGTACACGATTTGCAGGAAGAGTTCGCGCATGGCGGTATTGATAGCATCGCAAACGAGGTCGGTATTCAGGGCTTCGAGGATAGTCTTGCCCGGAAGAATTTCAGATGCCATGGCGGCAGAGTGAGTCATACCGGAGCAGCCGATAGTCTCGACCAGAGCTTCCTGGATAATGCCTTCCTTTACGTTGAGGGTTAATTTACAAGCACCTTGCTGAGGGGCACACCAGCCGATACCGTGTGTCAAACCAGAGATGTCAACAATTTCTTTAGCTTTTACCCATTTACCTTCTTCGGGAATAGGAGCCGGTCCGTGGTTAGGACCCTTCTTTACAACACACATGTGTTCCACTTCGTGTGAATAAGTCATAATTAGCTCTTTTAGATTAGTTATATAATAAAAAAGTAAATCCACTTTTTCGGAATCGGTCACAAAGTTAGTGCTTTTCCACGTTTCTGGCAAACCTGTGATTTGACTTTTTTATTAAAAATAGGTAACGGGCTGCTGATTTTAGGTCGAATGCTATGTCGAGATGGCAGTTGCCGGGCTTTTATAAAATATTTGTTTGGATTGTTTCTTTTTTATCGGAGAAGTTTCGATATTTGTCTTTTAAAGCTTCTGTAAGTTGCATGTAATCAGAATTTGTTTGCATGTTGGCTTTGGTGTCTGTTGTGCGATTGCGTAATAGAAAATTTATTGATTTGACATAATATAAATATAGGAATGGAAAGAATCGAAGTGACCGATGCAGCTCTGCGTCAGGCTGCGGCCGAGGGGATGGACGCATTTATCCAGGTCTTTACTGATGCCTATCGCAAGGCGATTGGCGATGAACTTACGGCCGAAACGATGCCGTTGCTGACAGGCGAGCAGCATACGCTGTTGGCGTATCAGATTTTTCGCGACGAGCTGATGGACGGAGGTTTCTGTCAATTGATACAGAATGGTTATGGTGGATATATTTTCGTGAATCCTTTTGCCAAAGCAATGCGTCTTTGGGGATTGGGCGATTTAAGTAAGATTGTATATGCTGCCAAGAAAATTTATGATGCCCATCGCGAAGACTTGGAACGTGAGCGTACGGACGATGAATTTATGGCCATGTATGAAGATTATGAGGCTTTCGACGATTTGGAAGATGAGTTTGTGGAGCGGGAAGAGGAATTTACCGCTCAAGTAGCTGCTTATGTCGATGAGCATTTGGAGGAGTTTGCCAAGATTGTATAGGAGTGGCCGTCTGCTTTTGCTATATGGGAAAATAGAGCCGGAAACGACGTTCGAATGCTGAATATTTGTTAATATGGAGATGATTTGTGCAGTATTCTGCTTAATTTTTCATTTAACCTTAAAAACAATGAAAAAATGAAGAGAGTCGTTCGTAACTTCATTCTTTTATCTAATTTTGCAAACCAAATTATTTTTAAATTGAAATGAAACAACTAAAATTTTTTGCGGTAGCCCTTACGATGTTGATGGGCATCTCGTTGACTTCTTGTTTTAATGATGATGACAATACGTTGCAGACAGGCATCTACATGGCTAAAGTCCAGTCTTCGTATTTAGGGTTAGGTTATACGTTTAAGACCGGAGATGGTCTGACGATAACCCCTACTACAAGTTCTATCTCTTCTTTGGAAGCAAACGGCTTGAAATTGTCAAGCATGGTAGGACATCTTGTTCAGCTTTGGTTCACGTATGATACCGCAGTGCAGCAGATTACATCGGAGACAAAGGAAGTGAATGATGTTGATGTGTATGGCATCGTTGATTTGGATAATCCGCTTGAGGTTGTTTACGAAGAAGGGGCAAGCAACGATTCGATTGAAAATGCACCTATTATTTCGTTAGGAGATGTATCTAATATGTATAAGCCGGCCATGTACGATGAAACCACTTTGCTGCTTCCTGTTAATTATTACATTAATTCCAAATATCATAATTTTACGTTGGTGAATTATCCGGAAAAAAATACCGGATCGACAATGAGACTGTATTTGCGTCATAACACGAACGGTGATGTTGTAAATACTGGCAATTATGAAGCTTATAACATAGTAAATTCAGGTGGCATCATTAGTTTGTATTATCATGCCTATGATTTGACTACAGCTTTGCAAGCATTTGGAAGCACCAGACCGGCTGCAATTGAAATTGTTTATAAGCAGAATTCAAATTCTGTAAAACTGGATGATACCGGTACAACAGAAAAGAGTTACGCATTATCTTTAATGGAAAACAATTGAATTACAAAAGTTTATTTCATACCGCACTTTTACTGATTTCCTCTCCGGCTCGTGCCTGGGAGGAAATTCGTTTGGAAGAGGATAGGCGAAAGGTGTTTACTGCCTTTGTCTATCCTATGATTGGTTTATGCGGTCTTTCCGTCTTCATAGGCTCGTTGCTGTTGAAGGGATGGGGAGGTCCCGAAAGTTTTCAATATGCCATGACGCAATGCTGTGCGGTGGCAGTGTCGTTGTTTGGCGGTTATTTTCTGGCTGCTTACCTCATCAATGCCTTGCGTGTCCATATGTTGATGCAGGAGGACGACATTAACCTGACACGTCAGTTTGCCGGTTATGCCATGGTGGTGCCTTTTGTGCTTCAGATCATCATCGGTGTGTTACCCGATTTCAACATCATTGCCATGTTACTGCAATTCTACATCGCGTACGTGGTGTGGGAAGGTAGCCGAAGTCTGATGGAAGTGGAAGAGAAAGATCGGTTGCGCTTTACGATAGTAGCATCCATCTTGCTTATTCTTTGTCCGGCGGTCATTCAGATGCTGTTTAACAAACTGACGGTGCTGTTGAACTGATCGTTTTTTATTCGTTCTGATCTATTGTAGAAAAATGAAACAAGCTCCTATCAATATCAAAAACAAGCGTGCCACGTTCGATTACGAACTGATAGATACCTATACGGCAGGTATCGTGCTGACTGGTACTGAAATCAAGTCGATCCGGATGGGAAAGGCCAGTCTGGTGGATACTTTCTGTTACTTCTCCAACGGCGAACTGTGGGTAAAGAACATGCATATAGCCGAATATTTCTACGGCTCGTACAACAATCATTCGGCACGTAGGGAGCGGAAATTGTTGCTCAACCGTAAGGAACTGGACAAATTGCAGCGAGGTTCGAAGGATCCCGGCTTTACCATCGTTCCCGTACGAATGTTCATTAATGAGAAAGGATTGGCTAAGGTTGTGGTAGCATTGGCTAAAGGTAAGAAGCAATACGACAAGCGTGAGTCGCTCCGCGAAAAGGATGACAAACGTGACATGGCGCGAATGTTTAAACGATAAGTTCAGTTGACGAGTGAAAAGCCTACAAGCTATAAGGTCTCGTGGTCTCGTTAACTTGTCAAGTCGTCAACTCAAAAACTCAAAAACTTAAAAACTCAAGAACCATGACTTTGCAAGAGCTGGTGAACAGACGCATCCTGATTCTGGACGGCGCCATGGGCACCATGATACAACAATACAACTTAACAGAAGACGATTTTAGGGGAGAACGTTTTGCCGACCTTCCCGGACTGATGAAAGGCAACAACGACTTGTTGTGTCTGACACGTCCCGATGTGATTCAGGATATTCACCGCAAATACCTGGCAGCCGGTGCCGATATTATCGAAACCAATACCTTCAATTCTACCCGCATCAGCATGGCCGATTATCACACGCAGCATCTGGTTGACGAAATCAATCGCGCAGCGGTGAAACTGGCGCGTGCACTGTCTGACGAATTTACAGCGCTGACACCCGAAAAGCCCCGTTTCGTAGCAGGATCGGTAGGTCCTACCAACAAGACTTGCTCAATGAGTCCAGATGTGAACAATCCGGCTTTTCGTTCGCTGACGTTTGACGAATTGGCCGCAGCATATACGGAGCAAATGACAGCTTTGTTGGAGAGTGGCGTGGACGCTCTGCTGATTGAGACCATTTTCGATACACTGAATGCGAAAGCTGCCCTTTTTGCAGCCCGACAGTCGATGGAGGCAACAGGTATTTCTGTGCCATTGATGCTTTCCGTCACTGTATCCGATACGGGGGGGCGTACCCTGTCCGGTCAAACGTTGGATGCCTTTCTCGCTTCGGTACAACATGCTGATATATTTTCGGTAGGCCTGAATTGCTCGTTTGGAGCACGTCAGCTGAAACCTTTTCTGGAGCAGCTTGCCGCACGCGCACCTTATTATATTAGTGCTTATCCCAATGCTGGGCTGCCAAATAGTTTGGGCAAGTACGACCAGTCGCCCGATGACATGGCTGGTGAGATTCAGGAATACATTGACGAAGGACTAGTGAATATCGTAGGTGGTTGCTGTGGTACGACCGATGCTTACATTGCTCGTTTTGCCGGATTGGTATCCGGTGCGCGCCCTCATGTGCCGGCTCAGCGTCCGCAGCATTTGTGGCTTTCGGGGTTAGAACTGCTCGAAGTGAAGCCCGAGAATAATTTCGTCAATGTAGGCGAGCGTTGCAACGTAGCAGGTTCGCGCAAGTTCCTTCGACTGATCAATGAAAAGAAGTACGAGGAAGCTCTCAGCATAGCCCGTCGTCAGGTAGAAGACGGTGCACAGGTGATCGACATTAACATGGACGACGGCCTTCTTGATGCCGAACATGAAATGACGGTCTTTTTGAATCTGATAGCTTCCGAACCCGATATTGCCCGTGTGCCGGTAATGATCGACTCATCGAAGTGGGATGTGATTCTGGCCGGACTGAAATGTCTGCAAGGAAAATCGATCGTCAACTCTATTTCCTTGAAAGAGGGGGAGGAAAAGTTTCTGGAACATGCCCGTACCATCCGTCGTTATGGAGCGGCTGTGGTGGTGATGGCATTTGACGAACAGGGACAGGCTGATACATTTGAACGGAAAATAGCCGTGTGCGATAGGGCATACCGTTTGCTGGTCGATAAGGCAGGTTTTGATCCGCACGACATCATTTTTGATCCTAATGTGCTGGCAGTGGCTACAGGAATGGAGGAACACAACAACTATGCTGTTGACTTTATCCGGGCAGCAGGATGGATCCGCAAGAACCTGCCCGGCGCACACGTCAGTGGTGGAGTCAGCAATCTTTCTTTCTCGTTTAGGGGAAACAATTATATCCGCGAGGCGATGCATGCCGTGTTCCTGTATCATGCCATTCGTGAGGGAATGGACATGGGAATTGTTAATCCGGCTACTTCTGTACTCTATACCGACATACCGGCCGATATACTGGAGCGTATCGAAGACGTTGTATTGAACCGTCGCCCTGACGCTGCCGAGCGGCTGATTGAGACAGCCGAGCGTTTGAAGGCTGAGGCTGATGCAGCCAGGAATGCCGGTGTTGCGGGGCAGTCGATCACGCATTCGCAACAGTCCTGGCGCGAAGGAACCACGGTAGAAGAGCGCTTGAAGTATGCTTTGACCAAAGGAATAGGGGATTATTTGGAAGAGGACTTGGCAGAAGCCTTGCAGAAATATCCTAAAGCCGTGGACATTATCGAAGGTCCGCTGATGGCAGGCATGAATCATGTCGGCGATCTGTTTGGAGCCGGCAAGATGTTTTTACCCCAGGTAGTGAAGACAGCCCGTACCATGAAGAAGGCAGTTGCCATACTGCAACCTGTCATCGAGTCGGAAAAGCAGGAAGGAACAGGTTCGGCAGGAAAGGTCTTGCTTGCCACAGTGAAGGGGGATGTGCACGACATCGGGAAGAATATCGTTTCGGTAGTCATGGCTTGCAACGGTTACGAGATTGTGGACTTGGGAGTGATGGTCCCTGCCGAAATCATTGTTCAGCGTGCCGTGGAAGAGAAAGTTGATATGATTGGTTTGAGTGGGCTTATTACGCCTTCTTTGGAAGAAATGGCTCATGTGGCTGCCGAACTGGAGAAGGCCGGCCTTGATATTCCACTGATGATTGGTGGTGCTACTACTTCGCAGCTGCATACGGCTTTGAAGATAGCGCCGGTCTATCATGCTCCGGTTGTCTATCTGAAGGATGCTTCACAGAATGCTACTGTGGCTGCCCGTCTGATGAATGCGGAAGCCCGTCGTGAATTGAAGGAAGAGTTGGATGAGACTTACCGTCGGTTGCGCGAGAAGAATGGGGAACGGCAGGTGAAAACCGTTTCACTGGAAGAGGCACGTGCCAACAGACTGAAACTGTTTTAAGCCTTTCCTTCGATAAAAGATGAATAGTAAGTATTCTTGTATGACTTTTACTGCTTTTTTCTAACTCTTTTTGAGGGAATGCTTACTTTATTTTCTTTTTGTACTGTTCGTATCGGGAGGTTACTTCGCGGACGAAGTTGTAAGTCTCGATGCCCCGGAAGTAGCCATTCTTGCAGACAGGGTCGGTGAAATATTCTTCGTTGCTTTTCAGTAGAATGTATTCTTCTACGTTGTCTTGCCAGACATACTTGTTTTTTCCATATTTTTCGGCCAGTGCCATGGCATCGAGTACGTGTCCGATTCCTGAGTTGTAAGAAGCGAGTACGAATTGTGTCCGTTCTTCCTTAGGAACGTCGGCAAAGCTTTGAGCAGTGGCTGCAATATACTTCACGGCAGCTTTGATACTTTCTTCCGGGTTCTGCTCTTTGCCTGGAGGTACCCCCATGGCGCGTGCGGTGGCCGGCATCAGTTGCATCAAACCTTTGGCACCTGCCCACGATACGGCGGTGGTGTCGAAGTTTGACTCCGTATAGGCTAAGGAAGCCAACAGTCGCCAGTCCCAGTCTATCTCAGGGGCATATTTTTTGAACAGTTGGTCGTAATGTGATATTTTGCCTTCACGCAATGACAGAATCGGTGAATGAGGTATGGATTTGCTGATTTCGAAATAGCGTTTCATGCTGACGGTGTAGGCGGGCGAGGTCATGTTCTCTTTGTGCCACTGGTTGGCAGCGGCAGCCAATTGAACAGAATTTTTGCGTACGGCCCACGACGATCGTTGGTCGAAACTGACGGATAGCTGGATGTTCAGGTTGGGGTAGTAGGTTTTGTTCAGTCGTGCTACATCGTTGTCGGCAATGGTGAAGGGTATTTTGCCTTGAGCAACTTGGGTAATCAGGTCTTCCATTGTGATGCTGTCGTTGGTCACTTTATGGATAAGTATTCCTCCACCCAGTTCCTTGTCGAGATTGACCAGTCGGTCGTAATGTTTTCCGGGTTTGACATATATATCTTTGCCTATCAGTTCGGTAACATCTTTCAGCGGATGTTCATTACCGTTGGTTCGTTGTACGACGACTTGATGAGTGATGATTTCCTCTCCACAGTAGGTTACGCTGTCTTTCCATTCTTTCGTGATAGGCAGGTTGTAAGCAATGAGGTCGCCTTCTCCGGCAAGCAGCTTTCTGATCAGGTCATGAGTGTTTCGGGCTACTTTTATTTTCAGTTTGACCCCCAGACTTTTTGCAAACTGTTCGCTAAGTTCGTACTGAAATCCCATGTCCTGTCCGCGGTAGTTGAAGTAGGAAGTGGAACTGTATAAGGTCAGTACCACCAGTTCTCCGCTGTCTTTTATTTGTTGCAGATCATTTTTATCTGTGTTGTCTGATGAAGTACGGTTCCCTCTGCAACTCCACAGCAGGGTAAGCAGCAGAAAAAACAGGCAGATGCCGACGGGCCACGGTGTGTGTTTCGGTATCGTCATGAGGGGTTAGTCTTTCAGGTGTTTTTTAATGTACATTGTCAGAATGTCGATAGCTACTTGGTTGCTGCCTCCTTCGGGAACAATAAGGTCGGCATATCGTTTGCAGGGCTCTATGAATTGCTGGTGCATGGGTTTCAGAATGCGTGTATATCGTTCCATAACGGCTTCTGCTGTTCTCCCTCTCTCTACGACGTCGCGTTGGATAACCCGTATAAGCCGTTCGTCGGGGTCGGCATCTACAAAGACTTTCAGATCCATCATATTACGCAGTTTTTTGTCGCATAGGGCCAGGATGCCTTCAATGATGATGACGTGGCGTGGCTCGATGTGGATGGTTTCCGGCTGACGGGTGCAGGTCAGGTACGAATAAGTAGGCTGTTCGATGCTTTTCCCCTCGCGCAGCATGGCTACATGTTTGGATAAGAGAGCCCAGTCGAATGCATCAGGGTGGTCAAAATTGATATTTTGACGTTCTTCGACTGGCACGTGACTGCTGTCTTTGTAGTAAGAGTCTTGGGGGAGCAGTACAACTTCGCCGGTTGGCAGGCTTTCGATGATTTTACGTACGACGGTGGTCTTTCCCGACCCGGTTCCGCCAGCAATTCCTATTATTAACATCCGTTTACATGTATATTTGAAACAAAACAAGTATTTTTGCAGTTGCTGATAGCAGCCGCTTCGGCTGACAAATATACGTAAAAACATTAAAATAACAAAGTTATGGTCAAGCACATAGTATTATTTAAGTTGAAAGATGAGGCTTCGGCTGCCGAAAAGTTAGAAGCAATGAATAATTTTAAAGAAGCAATCGAGGCACTTCCCGCTAAAATACCGACCATCCGAAAGATTGAAGTCGGACTGAATATGAACCCGGCTGAGACATGGAGTATCGCTTTATACAGTGAGTTTGATACATTAGACGATGTGAAATCGTATGCTGTCCATCCCGACCACGTAGCTGCCGGAAAACTTATTGCTCACGTGAAGGAAAGTCGTGCTTGTGTGGACTATGAGATTTGATGGAATCCAGTAACCAATTTATTGAAATATAACCGATGAAGAAAAGTTTGTTTTCGGTTCTGCTGTTGCTTTTAGCCGTGATGACCCAGGCACAGATTCAGGAACCGGTGAAATTTAAGGCTGAATTGAAGAATGTGTCGGCCGATGAAGTAGAAGTTGTTTTTTCTGCAACTATTGATAACGGGTGGCATGTGTATTCGACGGATTTAGGAGACGGAGGTCCCATTTCGGCTACATTCAATACGGAGAAATTATCTGGTGCGGCGGTGGACGGTAAGCTGAAGCCGGTGGGTAAGGAAATCTCTACTTATGACCAGATGTTCGAAATGAAAGTGCGTTATTTTGAGCATAGCGTTCAGTTTGTTCAGAAGTTGAAACTGACGGGAGGCGAATATCATATCGAAGGCTTTTTGGAATATGGGGCTTGCAACGACGAGAATTGCCTTCCACCTACGCAAGTGCCTTTCCGCTTCTCGGGTAAGGCTGCCGGAAAGGCTGCTGATGCAGAAAAGACAGAGGTTACTGAAGTGGCTT
>ULTX01037590.1_pt1 | contig 21650 bp, 15 predicted proteins | sample 1958041 | NCBI WGS metagenome assembly ULTX01 (sample SAMEA4835747, study PRJEB28245) | human gut metagenome | biome: gut microbiome; material: fecal sample | place: Denmark | collected 2008
TGCCAATTCGGCAAAGTCAGCGCCCGCAGTCAGGGCGTTGTATATAGAATCGATGCGCACCTTTGCCTTCTGTTGTGCGTCGGCCGGTGCGTTCTGTCTCAGTCCAATCAATATGTGGGCCGGCTTCACAAGTCCGCCGGTCGAGTCGATGCGTGCCTGCGTTGCCTTATACACCTTCCAAGCCTCTCTCTCGAGGTCGTCGTTGCTGATGAACGAAGGGCGTATCTGCTGGTTGCGATAAAGCAGGAATTCTGATCTGAAATTCTTCGTGGTGTCAATGCCGGCATCAACGGCAGCCTGCACCTTCAGTTTGTAGTTGATGAAAAGATCGACATAATCGTCCACGCTTTTCTTGTCAACCACTGTTTCCGAGTTGTTTTTGTTGTAGGAATATTCAAACTCCGAACGTGTTACCGGCTGTCCGTTTATGGTCATTATCACCGGGTCGTTCTGAGCGTTTGCAATGCTTCCGGAAAGAAGCATTGCAAACATCAGTATATTGAATTTCATTATTGTTCTCTTGTTTTTTCTGAAAGTCATTCGTCCTTCAGGATTATTCAGGACGCGAATAGTTGGGGGCTTCGCTCGTGATCATGATGTCGTGCGGATGGCTCTCCTGTACGCCGGCATTGGTGATGCGGGTGAAACGTGCGTTGTGCAGTTCCTCAACACTGTGTGCACCGCAGTAGCCCATACCTGAACGCAGACCGCCTACGAGCTGATAGATAACCTCCTGGACAGTGCCTTTGTAAGGTACACGTCCGGCGATTCCTTCCGGCACGAGTTTCTTCACATCCTTTGTGCCAGCCTGGAAGTAGCGGTCTTTCGAACCGTTCTCCATTGCCTCGAGCGATCCCATGCCGCGATAGCTCTTGAACTTACGGCCGTTGAAGATGATTGTATCACCCGGGCTCTCCTCTGTTCCGGCAACGAGCGAACCTATCATTACGCTTGTACCACCGGCAGCAATAGCCTTGACAACATCACCGGAATAGCGGAGTCCGCCGTCGGCGATGAGAGGCACGCCTGTGCCCTTCAGGGCTGTGTAAACATCATATATAGCGCTGAGCTGCGGCACTCCGACTCCGGCTACCACACGTGTGGTGCAGATTGAACCCGGGCCGATGCCCACCTTCACTGCGTCGGCGCCATTGTCCGCCAGCATCTTTGCGGCAGCACCTGTAGCGACGTTGCCCACTACGATGTCCACGCCGGGGAACGAAGCCTTGGCCTCGACCAGTTTCTCGATTACATATTTTGAATGACCATGGGCTGTATCGATGACGATGGCGTCGGCTCCTGCCTCAACCAAAGCCTGCATACGGTCGAGCGTATCCACTGTAACGCCCACACCGGCAGCCACGCGCAGACGTCCCTTGTCGTCCTTGCATGCCATAGGTTTGTCCTTGGCCTTTGTTATGTCCTTGTATGTGATGAGTCCCACCAGATGGTTGTCCTTGTCCACAACCGGCAGTTTCTCGATCTTGTTTTCCTGAAGTATCTGTGCAGCGGCGCTGAGGTCAGTCTGCAGATGGGTGGTGACGAGATTCTCGGTTGTCATCACTTCGTCGATGAGCTTGTCGAGATGGCGTTCGAAGCGCAGGTCGCGGTTCGTAACAATGCCCACAAGATGCTTCTCCTCATCCACAACAGGAATACCTCCGATGTGGTACTCGGCCATGATGTCGAGCGCATCCTTCACGGTGCGTCCGCGGCGGATGGTGACAGGATCGTATATCATTCCGTTCTCGGCGCGCTTCACGATGGCAACCTGACGTGCCTGTTCGTCTATCGACATGTTCTTGTGAATAACACCTATACCACCCTCACGCGCTATGGCTATGGCCATTGCCGATTCTGTGACAGTGTCCATGGCTGCTGTGACAAACGGCACGTTGAGCCGTATGTTACGTGAGAAACTGGTTTTCAAATCTACCGTCTTCGGTAAAACTTCTGAATAAGCCGGAATAAGAAGGACGTCATCGAAAGTCAGACCGTCCATTACAATTTTATCTGCAACAAATGATGACATATAATACTTTAAAAATTTATTGCGTGCAAATTTAGCATAAATTTTTCACATAGAATATAACCACACGGCCTTTTCCTTCATCCGTTAACACTATTTATCCGAAATAAGCCCGGCTCTGCGCCGCAACAACTGTCGGGGAAAGGCATAACGGGGAGTGGCCTCTGCGCAAAGCCATTGCACGGCAGACGACCATCCACCCGGACCGCGGTGATTTTTGCAAATTCGCGTTAACATCCGTTCACACTTCACAATTCGCATTTAACATTTCATTTTTCACATTCCAGCAAACCATACGCCTCATTACACCTTCCGACAAGTCTGTTCCGTACGAAACGTCAGACGCACACGGACATCCGGTCTTGCAAAACGGCCTGTTTTGCATCACGAAAACGAATGTTTCAGGGCATGAAACGCACCAGATCAGCACCTGAACCAGCCTATATCAGAGGCTGAAAGAGTCCATTCCACAAAGTAGAAAAAGAAACCACGGAACGGCAAGGCGCGCAAACCGCTGTATGCCAGCACATTAAGGAAAACCAGAATTTTTGCGATTTTTCATGACAAAATCCTTCCACCGCGCTGCGACGCGAAATTTGCGAGATTTTCATGCTTGGAATTTAACATTCAGGGGCGGATTTTTTTATTTTTTTAATTTCCTGCACATTCAACATGCATGTGCAAATCCAGAAACGGTCTGACACATAAGCTATGAAAATAAAAAAGCGCAAACATACACACACCGCAGCGCACAATCACAAAACAAACATCCCGCCCGGCTTCATACCGGACGGGATGCTTATTCTGAATATAATAAAAAACGCCTGATTATCCACACCGTCAGTTGCCCATTTCAGACAGGAACTTTATGCGGACAAGACGTATGTCGTTCTCCGAGCTGTCGTCGCCGAGCTCCTCAAGCGCCACATCAATGTCGTCGGTCTCGCTTTCGCGGAAGTATTCGTATATGTCGTCGATGTGGTCGGCATCCATCACGTCGTCGAGGAAATAGTCGATATTGAGTTTAGTGCCGCTGTAAACTATGGCCTCAATCTCGTCGAGCAGTTCCTCAAAGTCGAGTCCCTGGGCCGATGCTATATCGTCGAGAGGTATCTGCCGGTCGATGCTCTGTATTATCTTAACCTTCAGCATTGACTTCTTGGCCACCGTACGCACGCGCAGTTCTTCGGGACGTTCTATCTCGTTCTCCTCGCAGTGGCGCTTTATGAGGTCGCAGAATTCGCGACCATATCGCTTTGCCTTGCCTATGCCCACGCCCTGTATGTTCTGCAGTTCCTCTATTGTGACGGGATACATCGTGGCCATCTGTTCGAGCGAAACATCCTGGAAGATGACATATCCGGGCAGTCCCATCTTCTTGGCCACCTTCTTGCGCAGGTCTTTCAACATAGAATAGAGCTCCGGATCGAGCGCAGCACCGGTGCGGTCGCCGCCCTCATCATCGTAGTTTTCGTTGAACTCGGTATCCTCAACAATCATGAACGACGTAGGGTTCTTTATGAACTTGCGGCCCTCAGATGTGATGCGGAGCACTCCGTAGTTCTCCACCTCCTTGTCGAGATAACCGGCTATGAGTGCCTGACGTATCACCGGGTTCCATATCTTCGGGTCTTCATCCTCGCCGGAACCGAACTCCTCGAGTCTGTCATGCTTGTGTGAGATTATCTCGTCGGTGGCTCTTCCCTTCACGAAGTCGACGAGATAGGCCTGCTGGAACGACTCCTTTATGGCCACAACGGCCTTGAGTATGATGAGCAATGCTTCCTTACCCTCGCGCTTCTCCTTGGGATGCAGACAGTTGTCGCAGTTGCCGCAGTTGTCCTGTTTGTACTCCTCGCCGAAGTAATGCAGCAACATCTTGCGCCTACATACCGACGACTCGGCATAAGCGGCCGTCTCCTGAAGCAGCTGTTTGCCTATGTCCTGCTCGGCAACCGGCTTGCCTTCCATGAACTTCTCGAGTTTCTGCAGGTCCTGGTAAGCGTAGAAGGCTATGCAGAGTCCTTCGCCTCCGTCGCGTCCGGCGCGTCCGGTCTCCTGATAATAACCCTCAAGGCTTTTCGGAATGTCGTAGTGTATGACGAAGCGCACGTCTGGTTTGTCGATGCCCATGCCGAAAGCTATGGTGGCGACAATGACGTCTATGCGTTCCATGAGGAAGTCGTCCTGTGTCTGCGAGCGCGTGGCAGAGTCGAGACCTGCATGATACGGCGCGGCCTTTATCTCGTTGGCCTGGAGCACCGCAGCAAGTTCCTCCACCTTCTTGCGCGATATGCAATAGACGATGCCACTCTTTCCGGCATTATGCTTGATGAATTTTATTATCTGTTTGTCGATGTCCTTCGTCTTCTGTCTCACTTCGTAATAGAGGTTGGGACGGTTGAAGGAGCTTTTAAATTCGCGGGCGTTCACTATGCCGAGGCTTTTCTTGATGTCTGTTCTCACCTTGTCGGTGGCCGTGGCCGTAAGAGCTATGACCGGCGCCGCGCCTATCTTTGCTATTGTCGGACGTATGTTGCGGTATTCGGGGCGGAAATCATGTCCCCATTCAGATATACAATGAGCTTCGTCTATGGCGTAGAACGATATCTTTATTGACTTGAAGAATTCGAGATTGTCCTCCTTGTTCAACGACTCCGGAGCCACATACAGCAGCTTGGTCTTTCCGCTGTGCACATCGTCCATCACCTGCTGTATCGCCGCCTTGTTGAGCGACGAGTTCAGATAATGAGCCACTCCGCTTTCCTCACTCAGCCCGTTGATCACATCCACCTGGTTTTTCATAAGTGCGATGAGCGGTGATACGACAATGGCCGTACCTTCCATTATGAGTGACGGCAGCTGATAGCACAAACTCTTACCGCCACCCGTGGGCATGAGCACAAACGTGTCGTTGCCGTCGAGCAGATTGCGTATGATGGCTTCCTGATCGCCCTTAAACTTGTCAAAACCGAAATAGCGTTTCAGTTCTTCGTTAAGATTAGCTTTAGATGTCATAGAGTTTATTTAGAATGAAAGGTAGAAAGCTGCAGAGCAGACTTTAAAGCAACAGATGGTCATCATGCGTCAGGAACCGGTTCAGGCTACAACCGGTCCGCGCAGATGCGACTTGTCAAGCTGACTCTTGGCATAATCAAGAGTCACTTCAAACGTATTGATGTGCTTGGACGGCACTTCGAACATGGCATCGGTCATAACCGACTCCACGATAGAACGCAATCCGCGCGCACCCAATTTGTATTCCACAGCCTTGTCGACGATGAAATCGAGCGCCTCCTCGGTGAAGTCGAGCTTTATGCCGTCCATTTCGAACAGCTTGCAATACTGCTTCACGATGGAGTTCTTCGGTTCGACGAGTATGCGACGGAGGGCCGCACGGTCGAGCGGATCAAGATATGTGAGCACCGGCAGACGGCCGATGATCTCAGGTATGAGTCCGAACGACTTGAGGTCTTGCGGAAGAATGTATTTCATTATGTTCTCCTTATCTATCTTGTGGGCATTGCGCACGGTGTTGAATCCCACCACTCCGGTGTTCATACGCTGTGCAATCTTGCGCTCGATGCCGTCGAACGCTCCTCCACAGATGAAAAGGATATTGTGTGTGTCAACGTGTATATAGTCCTGGTCGGGATGTTTGCGGCCACCCTTCGGCGGCACGTTGACCATCGTTCCCTCAAGAAGCTTGAGCAGTCCCTGCTGCACTCCCTCGCCGCTCACGTCGCGCGTGATGCTCGGGTTGTCGCTCTTGCGGGCTATCTTGTCTATCTCGTCGATGAAGACAATGCCACGCTCGGCAGCAGCCAGATCATAATCGGCCACCTGGAGCAGACGGCTCAGGATGCTTTCCACGTCCTCGCCCACATAGCCGGCCTCAGTAAAGACAGTAGCATCGACGATGGTGAAAGGCACATCGAGCAGCTTTGCTATGGTGCGGGCCATGAGAGTCTTGCCCGTTCCGGTGCTGCCCACCATTATGATGTTGCTCTTCTCTATTTCCACACCGCCGTCGTCCTTAGGCTGTTGCAGACGTTTGTAGTGGTTGTATACGGCAACCGAAAGATAGCGTTTGGCCGCGTCCTGACCGATAATGTACTGGTCGAGGAAATCCTTTATCTCCTTCGGCTTCGGTACTTTCTTTATCTTGAACTTTTCGCCGGTGTCGGCAGCGGAGCCGTTCTTGCCGAGAAGTCCGGTAGACTCCACAATCTGATAGGCCGATACGGCGCAATCCTCACAGATAAAACCGTCGAGGCCTGTTATCAGCAGTTTGACATCCTTCTCGCTTCTTCCACAGAAGCTGCATACTTTTTTTGGCATTCTATGTCTTTATGTCTTTAGAGATGTTTCTTATTTTTTATATTCACGGTCTGCGGCACGGCGGCCGCATGACACGCGTGTGCCGATTATTTGTCGGCCGCACCCTTACGTTTCATCACCGCATCGATCATACCGTACTCCTTGGCTTCGGCTGCCGTCATCCAGTAGTTGCGGTCGCTGTCCTGCCATACCTTCTCAAACGGAGTGTGCGAGTGTTCGGAGATGATGGTGTAAAGTTCTTTCTTGAACTTCTGTATCTCGCGTGCCTCGATCTCGATATCAGAAGCCTGTCCCTGCACACCGCCGAGAGGCTGGTGTATCATGACGCGGCTGTGGGTGAGCGCAGTGCGCTTTCCTTCCTGACCTGCCACGAGAAGCACGGCCGCCATAGACGCCGCCATGCCGGTACACATCGTAGCTACATCGCTCTCGACAAACTGCATGGTGTCGTATATGCCCAGACCTGCAGTCACACTACCGCCGGGAGAGTTGATGTAAATATTGATATCCATCGAGCTGTCCACAGAGTCGAGATAAAGAAGCTGTGCCTGGAGCACGTTGGCTGTATAATCGTTGATTTCTGTTCCGAGGAAAATGATGCGGTCGGCCATCAGGCGTGAGAAGACGTCGAGCTGTGTCACGTTGAGCTGTCTTTCTTCAAGAATATAAGGATTGAGATATCCGGACTGTGCTCTCACCACTTCGTCGAAAGCCAGACCGTTTATACCAAGATGACCTGTGGCATACTTTCTAAAATCGTTCATACTATGACAATAATATATTTATTATATTCAAAAAAACTGATTAATAAATATACAGAAAAAGAGGTTATCGACTCTTTTCTGCAAATTATCTTACACAAAGATAGAAAAAAAAGTCGATAACCTCTTAAAAAAGAAGTTTTTTTTCAAATTTATTTATTTCATCAACTCGTTGAATTCGTCGAGAGTAACAGTCTTCTCATCGAGTGTCACAACACCCTTCAATGCTTCAACAAGTTTCTTCTCAACTGCATTGTCAACGAAGTTGGCTGCGTTGTCGCGCTTCTTCAGCATTTCGTCTGCATAGTTCTCGAGATATTCCTCAGGAACGTTGTTCATGCCATACTGTGCGAACTGCATGCGTGCAGCCTCTTTGGCAGCAGCCTTGACGTCAGCATCCTCAACCTTGATGTTGTTGGCAGCAACGAGCTGTTCCTTGATAAGGTGCCACTTGAGCTGCTTGATGCTCTCGTCGTAGTTCTTCTCAACGTATTCCTCGCCCTTATCCTTGTTGTTGAGGAGCATGACACGCTTGAGGAGAGCGTCCGGGAATGTGAGTTCACCCACTGTATCCTCAGCATACTTGCGTACGTCGATGAGGAACTTATAGTCGCTGTTGGCCTGGAGCTGCGGTTTGAGTCCCTCAGCAATCTTGCCACGGAATTCCTCTACGCTCTTCACTGTGTCCTTGCCGAACACCTGATCGAACATTTCCTGATTTACCTCAGCCTTCTTGAAGCGGCTTATTTCAATAACCTGATAGCTGAAGTCTGACTCCATTGTCTTGGCAGCCTCACGGTCGATCTTGAGCAGGCTTGACACTTCTGCGTCGTTCTCCGGATAAGCCTTGCGCGGGTTGAAGGCGATGATGTCGCCCGGTTTTGCGTTGTCGAAGAGTTTCTTCTGGTCTTCCACCTTTATATATTCAGGCATCATAACAGCACCTTCCACTGTTATACCGCCTTCCTTGGTATTGCCTTCAGCGTCGAGCTCGCGCAGATCACCCTTCAGCATGTCGCGCTGTTCGCCGTCGTAGCAGTCAGCCTTCTCATAGCTTCCCATCTGGCTTGCGAACATATCAACCTGCTGGTCGATGAGTTTGTCGTCAGCCTCGATGTTGTAGTAAGCAATCTTTGTGTCTCCATTGAGCTCGATCTTGAACTCAGGAGCAACGGCGATGTCGAACATGAAAGTATAAGGACCGTCCTTTTCGATATCTACCGGTTCCTGCTTTTCAGAAGGAAGAGGCTCGCCGAGCATCTGTATCTTGTTGTCCTTTATATACGTGTAAATGGCTTCTCCCACGAACTTGTTAAGGGCGTCCATCTTTACAGATGCGCCGAACTGCTTCTTAATAAGGCCCATCGGCACCATTCCGGGGCGGAAGCCTGGGAAGTTCGCTTTCTTACGATAGTCTTTCAAAGTCTTTTCTACATTGTCTTTGAAATCGGCTTCTTCAACGGTGATGGTCATGAGACCATTCACTTTGTCGGGATTCTCAAATAAAATGTTCATTTCTGATTTGATTTTCTTATATTCGTTTATTGTTTATTTTCATTCCGAAAGTGCAAAATTACTCATTATTAGTGTAATAACCTAACATAAGAATGAAAATTTTGTTTTTTTACCACTTATGAAAGCGGTATGCGGAAGAGGCCGCACGGCATGCCGGCGACACCGCCATGCGCGGCATAACGACCCGTGACGCATGGGGCGACGGGCCGGCAGGTACAGAAAAATTCAGATTGTGAGCTGCGAGACAACGCTTCCGTCGAGCCGGCGGATGGTCATCACGCCGTCGTCGTAGAGTGCGAAAGTGGGTTCGCGGTCTTCCTTCGGGAAGGTGACCGAGCCGGTGTTGCACACCACGCATCCGTCGTGACGCTCAAGTTTCCACAGATGTGTGTGACCATAGACAAACACGTCGTGGCGGCACACGGGCATGTTGTCCTCGTTGTAGATGTGACCGTGGGTGATGAATATGCGGCGACAGCCGTCGACCACCACGGCATAGTCGGCCATGATGGGAAACTTCAGGAGCATCTGATCGACCTCCGAATCGCAATTGCCCCTCACAGCCACGATGTCAGAACTCATGGCATTGAGCCTTGCAGCGACTGCCGCAGGGTTTATGTCGTCCGGTATGCGGTTGCGCGGACCGTAGTTTATGATGTCGCCAAGCAGCAGAAGCATGTCGCAATGCTCGGCAGCGTAGAAGTCGAGAGCGCGTTCCAGACGGCCGATGGAGCCGTGGATGTCCGACAGGAGCATGTATTTCATCTGTCCGTAGCTTTGTTATTTATTATCGGCCATTGCGTTCTCCCTTGCGCGCCGTTCCTCGTCGATGAGCTGGAAGTTCTTCTTCTTGAGTTCGAAGCTGTTGCTGAGATACTTCTCGCGCACCACCTTGTTGGCAGCAAGTTCCTCGGGCGCACCCTGGAACAGAATCTTACCTTCGAAGAGAAGGTAGGCGCGGTCGGTGATGTTGAGCGTCTCGTGCACGTTGTGATCGGTGATGAGAATACCGATGTTGCGGTATTTCAGACGCCAGACAATGTGCTGTATGTCCTCAACGGCAATCGGGTCGACACCGGCAAAAGGCTCGTCGAGCATGATGAACTTAGGATCGATGGCCAGACAGCGCGCTATCTCCGTACGGCGGCGCTCGCCTCCGGAGAGCTGGTCGCCCTTGTTCTTGCGCACCTTGTTGAGTCGGAACTCGCTGATAAGGCTTTCGAGCTTGTCCAGCTGTTCGGCACGTGAGAGTCCGGTCATCTCGAGAACGGAGAGTATATTGTCCTCAACACTCATCTTGCGGAACACGCTTGCCTCCTGCGGCAGGTATCCCACTCCGGCACGCGCACGCTTATAGACAGGATAATCGGTTATTTCCTGATCGTCGAGATAGATGTGTCCGGCGTTCGGGACGATGAGTCCCGTAGTCATATAGAACGACGTTGTCTTGCCCGCTCCGTTAGGTCCGAGCAGTCCGACAATCTCGCCCTGCTTCACGTTTATCGACACATCGTTAACAACGGTGCGCTTGCCATAGCGCTTCACGAGTCCTTCGGTGCGCAGCACCATGCTGTGCGTAGAGGCCGCACCGGCCTTGTTGTCTGTTTCGTTCATATCAATGATTATATCGGTTACAAAGTTAAATGTTTTTATCTTTCCGTGCAAACCATGTTTTATGCTTTTTTACAAACAGGCGTCACAGCACTAACACGCCGACCGCCGGCCGCATGTGCCAGCCTGCAAGGACGGGCCACGGGCGACATTCATCCTCAACGTCGCGGCGACGGATGCAAATTTTCATTAACACATGTTCACTTTTAGTGGATTGGATTTAACATTTCATTTTTCTCATTCCAGCGAGACGCCGCGCCCTCCGGCCATGCCGAAGAGCCCGTTCCGCACATATGGCAGGACGACGGCAGACAGTCCGCAGCACGAAAGAGCCTTCGTTGCACTGCAAAACAGACCAAACAACAGCTCAATCAAGACCATATCACCCTCCGAAATGGACTATTCCGGAGTGCGAAACAGGCTCTTTCGCAAGACCGGAAAGAAAAGTACGGAGCAGCATACGCCGCAAACGGATGTGTATCAACGATTTATACAAATTTCTCATTTTCGCAAAATTCGGAGCAGAGGGAGCGTCCGCTCGCCACGACGCGAATTTTGAGCGACCGGCACGACGAAAATTTAACAATAGGACACCGCTTTTTCCGATTTTTTATATGTCGGCCGGAGCATAATCCCCACCCCGCCGTCACGGCCGCACCAAATAAAGACCGCGGGCGCACCAATCTGAAATAAACATAAAACTTCAACGCTTTTGGTAGTTTTTAATCTTTTATTACTACTTTTGCACCCGTACATTCATAGACATATCAAAAAAGCAGAATATGTTGATTACAAAATATTTAAATACCCTCGGACGCTATCTGTTGCTTATGGGGCGCTCGTTCGCACGTCCGGAACGCATGCGCATGTTTCTCAAGCAATACATCAAGGAAATGTCGTCGCTGGGAGTCAACTCCATCGGCATTGTATTGCTCATCTCGTTCTTTATCGGAGCCGTCATCTGCATTCAGATGAAACTCAACATCCAGAGCCCGTGGATGCCGCGGTGGGTGTCGGGGTACACCACACGTGAGATTCTGTTGCTCGAGTTCTCCTCGTCCATCATGTGTCTCATCCTTGCCGGTAAAGTGGGTTCGAACATAGCGTCGGAGCTGGGCACCATGCGCGTGACACAACAGATAGACGCGCTCGAGATAATGGGTGTGAACTCTGCCAACTATCTCATCCTGCCGAAAATTCTCGGTCTGGTGACCATCATGCCGTTTCTGGTGATATTCTCTTCGGCCACCGGTATACTCGGAGCTTACGGCACGGCGTACATAGGCCACATACTTCCACCCGACGACCTGACGCTCGGACTGCAACATTCGTTCAACTCATGGTTCGTATGGATGAGCATCATAAAAAGTCTTTTCTTTGCGTTCATCATAGCGAGCGTGTCCTCATACTTCGGTTACACCGTGGAGGGAGGTTCGGTTGAAGTGGGAAAAGCCAGCACCGACGCGGTGGTGAGCTCAAGTGTTCTCATACTATTCTCCGACGTATTCCTCACCCAGCTGCTCTCCTGAGCAAAGGCTTCGCAGGGGGCTGACGGAAAAGGAAAGACCTGAATACAACAAATTTATCACGAAGAAAAAGATGATTGAAATACAACATTTATATAAATCGTTCGACGGCAAGGAAGTGTTGAAGGACATAAATGCGGTCTTTGAGGACGGAAAGACAAACCTCATCATAGGTCAGAGCGGAAGCGGAAAGACCGTGCTGATGAAAAATCTGGTGGGACTGCTCACTCCCACAAGCGGCCGGGTGCTGTACGACGGACGCGACTTTGTGGGACTGAGCAAGGAGGAACGCGTGAACATGCGCCGCGAGATGGGCATGATATTCCAGAGTGCCGCACTCTTCGACTCGCTCAATGTGCTGGAGAACGTGATGTTCCCGCTCGACATGTTCTCGTCGATGAACTACCGCGAGCGTGTGAAACGCGCACAGGAATGTCTCGACCGAGTGAACCTCGGCGACGCACAGAACAAGTTTCCGGGCGAGATATCGGGCGGTATGCAGAAGCGTGTGGCCATAGCCCGCGCCATTGTGCTCAACCCGAAGTATCTGTTCTGCGACGAACCTAACTCAGGACTCGACCCGCGCACGTCTCTCGTGATAGACTCGCTGCTGAGCGACATCACCAAGGACTTCAACATCACGACCATCATCAACACGCACGATATGAACTCGGTGATGGGTATCGGCGAGAACATCATATTCATATATCAGGGTAACAAGGAATGGCAGGGCACCAAGGATGACGTCATGACATCCACCAACGAAAAGCTGAACGACCTCGTGTTCGCCTCGGAGCTTTTCAAGAAAGTGAAGAAAGTGGAGATGGAGAAAGCCGCTGCCCGCAAAAACAACTGACAAGACAGACTTGATTTATTTTTATATCCCAGAGAAAACAACATAAAAATATCCGCCATCGGTTAACACAACCAATGGCGGACCCGGTGTTTCTCTGGTTTTCAGACTATTGAATATCTTTGTGTATGTCGTCGTCCGGACGCGTCCTGCAATATTCTTCATGCGTCAAAATGCAGGATCGCTCCAGACCGACGGCATTCTTATTATTGTTATTGAGAGATCAGTTCTGCTTTGAATGTTTCGTTGAACACATCCACTGTGATGCGGTATGTTCCGTCCTTAGTTATTGTCCATTTGGTATCATCGCCGTTTGTTCTTACGAGTTTTGTGCCGAGCGGGTCCTCACCCTGTACAAACGGGTGAATCTCTTTCTGTCCCCAGTTTCTCAATCCCATAATCTTGAAGCTTGAAGGCTCCTCGATATTCTGATGGGTTTTCAGCTCGCCGGTCCATGTCCATACCATTTCGTTGTCGGGACTCTGTTTCATCAGCTCCACCTTGAAGGCGTCCCAGCCTGCATCAGTGGCACCACCGCCCACGTAAGCCTCTTCCCAAGGCACAAACAGTTCGCCTGTAAGTTTCTTGCAGTCGCTGCTTACGTAGAAACGGTAGCGGTCTTCTGCGAACGGCACCACCCATGAAGCCTTGCCGGCATCTGACGTAAGTTCGGCTTCGATGCCTTTATTCACAATGTACGAATCTTCATATTTAGGTGCGATATACTTGGTGTCGGCGCCAGCCTTCTCGGTGGTCATTATCTTCAGTTCGCCGTCCTTGAGTGTTCCGGCAAATCTGAACTCACCGTCGGGAGTCTTCTGCAGCTGGCGTGTTCCTTCTGGAACGGCGCTTCCTGTTATCCACAGATTCTGGTAAGTCTGCGCCTTGACTGTATATCCGAACAGTATTGACAATATGAATATAATACTGATATTTCTCATTTCTTTCTGTTTTTTGTTTTACGAACCATTGATTCTTTTCCGGATTCATGTCCTCTGCCGCCGTGCGGAACGGTCCGCACGAGGCGGCTCAGACATGGAGCGCAGGCCGGCACATTGCGTCCGGCACTGCCTCCGGATTTATTATTTCACGTTCACCTTTACCACCGTTTTCTTGCCACATGGTATGTTGGCGAGATTTATCTTCACAGTGCGTGTGGCCTTGTCGTAGCTCCAGTCTGTGCTACTGAGCTTCTTGCCGTCAAGACTTACCGCTGTAGGAGCGTTCTCTGCAAGCAGTTTCACGGTGTAGTTGCGTTTCTCCGGCATTCCCGGGAACGAACCTTCGCGTGCGTTGATGGTCAGAGTGACGCTTCCTGCGGTACGTTTCTGCTCGAATCTGGTGTTGGTGAACAATCCCGACTTGTAGCCTTCGGTGTTGTTCTCATCCTCGTAAAGTGTTGAAGAACCGTCAGCGCCTGGCACAACCTTCAGCACGATGCGGTCAGGACGGTTGTTGAGGTTCATCACATTCTCGTAGTTCACGATGATGCTTCCGGCCTTATAGAAATAAGGAATTTCGGTCTGCTTGTAGTAATCCACAAACTCTCTGTCGCCTTCCACAACCTTGTTGCGGCACACGTCGAACCATTTTCCTTCCGGCAGCCAGATCTTTCTTTCTGTTTTTCCATTCTTTCCGGCTGTCAGAACAGGCGCAACGAGAATTTCGTCGCCGAACATGTATTCGTCCTCATAACGGTAGGCGTTGTTCACTTCGGGATAGTCATAATACAGCGGGCGGCATATTGCGACACCTGTATCATACGACTCGCGTGCGGCAGTGTATATGTAGGGCATGAGTTCGTATCTGAGTTTCACGGTCTGGAGCAGATCCGGGAAGTTAGGATATTTCCAGATGCGCATCTCAATTTTCGGATCGTTTGTAGCATGAGTTCTGAACAGCGGAGAGAACACACCATACTGCATCCATCTCAGATAAAGTTCCGGATCGTTGTTGCCGTGCTGGTGGCCGCCAAGATCATGTCCCCAGTAGCCGAAGCCCACGTTTGCAGCAGTGGCTGTGAAGTAAGGCTGGAAGGCGAGTGTCGGGAATGTGGAGAACGAGTCTCCGGAGAATCCGATAGGATAACGGTGGCTTCCGAGTCCACCCCAACGGTGGAATATCAGCGGACGACGGTCCGGATGAGTGGCTTTCATGTCGTTGTAGAACACGTGGTTGCACCAGAATGTCTCGCTCAGTCCGTCCATACGCGGATTGGTGAGGTTCTGCTGCCAGTCGAGCCACCAGAAGTCCACACCGTCCTTCTCTCTGTGGTGCAGGATGTCCTTGAACATGTTCTTATAGAATACGGAGTCCTCGAGCTGCCATGGCACAACCTTTGTGGTTGCCGGGTCCAGGCCCATGTCCTTCGCAAGCAGGCTGAAGTTCTCCTCATCGCTGTCCACTCCGTCGGCCGGATGAAGGTTCATCGACACTTTCAGGCCCTGTTCGTGCATCCATTTGAGAAGTCCCTGCGGATCCGGAATAAGCTCTTTGTTCCATGTCCATCCGGTCCATCCCTCAGTGTGCCAGTCCATGTCAAGAATCATCACGTCGATAGGAATCTTGTTGTTCTTTATATCTGTGACAATATCTACAAAGTCCTGCTGTGAGTAACGCTGGTATTTGCTGTACCAGTAGCCGAGCACGAAGAGCGGCGGCATCGGTTGTTTTCCACCGATAAGCGTATAATCGTACAGTGCTTTTTTATATTGATGGCCGTAGCCGAGGAAGTACCAGTCGATAGCTGTTTTGTCTGCGAGCGGTGCTACCCATGACATACCGTTCACGTTATTGTCGAATGCGAATGTGCGGCTGCCGTCACCCCTTCGTGCCGAATACGACTCGTCAATGATGGCCCATCCTGCACGCGAGAGCAATCCGTTCTCGAGTTCAGGACGCTTTGAGTCTCCTATGCATCCGTCGAGTGTTCGTGTCGTGCCCTTAAGGTTGAGCGCGTCGTCCTTTCCCGGATACCACAGCACTTTCCTGCCATTGAGCGTGAACGTAATGGAAAGCACATCAGGATTCTTGTCAGCAGCATTTATTTCTGCATTCTTGCGATATTTCAGTTCGAGATCACTCGTACTGATATACAGGTAGTTGTCGTCTTCGCGTGTCTTGAACGCCGGCACCGGCAGACGACGGTTAACAACCGCGAATGTAGCGCGGTCTTCGAATTTCTTGTCCTTGCTGTACTGGATACGTATCATTTGCGGCGTGAGCACCGTGAAGCGCGCGCTGCCAGAGACTACCACAGCCTTAGGATCAGCCTTCGGCTCATAGTCTTCCTGCGCCTTTGCCATCAGAGCCAGGCATGCAAAAGACAGTAACAATAAAATCTTTTTCATATTAACCTTATTTTATTATATATAATGTATAGTGTTTCCGTTTTTTTGAAATCCAGACTTTATCTACAGCACAGGTGAATGTTTGCGTAACATATTCCCTGCTCCGGCCTGCCATATTGCAGGCCGGACTCAGGAATTCAGGATTTATGTTTATTTCACAAGCACTTTGCGCACTGTTCCGTCAGACATCTTCACGATATTGATGCCTCTCTGCAGTGTCTGCATCTTCGCACCGGAAAGCGACCAGATGCCCTCAACCTTGGCATCGGCAGCGTTTTCGATGTCTTCTATTGCGTCTGTATCAAGTTCGTTCACATAGTCAGTGCCATCGAAGTAAACCACTTTGTGTGTCTTGTCAAGCACCGGATGCATGTCTTCATCAAGTGTCTGGAAGAATACCACATCCTCGCTCTTCTTACCGTTGAGCAGGTAACACAGTTCACCGTTTCTCACCTGAGTGCTTGTGACGCTTGTCACCTGTGAGCCGTCAAGTTCGTAGCAGTTCACATATTCGCATTTGTTACCACGTGCGAAAGTATTCTTTCCATCAAGTCCTGAAGCAGTCACCTCACCAGCGTTGTAGCAATTGACAACCTTTGCTCTGTCACCCAACCATCCTGACAACGCGGCGCTTTCACGCTGTGCTGTTATTACACCTGTATTGTAGCAATTGGTAAGGAATACGAGTGCTGTCTGCTGGTCGTTCACACCGATGATACCACCGGCATTTGCACCAGTAACAGTGATATCGGCCTCGTTACCGCAACCAGAGATCTCAACAAGTCCGCTGCTCTTGGCTGTACCTACAATACCTCCGGCCCATGCCTTGGCGTAGATATAGCAGGAAGCATCCATTACCACGTTTCTGATCTTAGCACCGCCGGTCACAACACCGAACAGTCCCTTGTTGCCTTCCATGTCATTGTCTATCTGCAGATTAAGGATGCGGTGACCGTTGCCTTCGAATACACCTGCATAAGGATAGTCCACAGTTCCGATGCCCGGATAATTGTAGATGCCACTCATGTCAATATCAGCACCCAGTGTTATGTTCATTACACGGCTTGCATGTCCGGTTGCAATATCGTCAGCAGCAGCCATGAGCTGTTCGCCAGTAGTGATGTAGCGTGAGCCACAGCTCTGGCATACACCGTCAACATAGTTGTGTTCTGGTCTGTTGAGTCCGCCTTCAGTGTTGGAATAGCTTGCATTTGCACCCGGCATACCGTCGCAGCTCACATCGCCTGCCACATATACATGCTCATGACCCTTGAAAGGCAGCGGACATTCGTCTGTACCGATAGTCTGTGTCCACTGTCCCTCGCCAGAATTGTAACCATTGAGAATGTAGCACAGACCACCGTTGGCAACATCTTCCTCGTCGTTCAGCAGTGTGGCGAAATCGTTGTCAGCAAAAGGAGTCCAGTAATAACAGTTGTCGTATTGCGGAGTCTTGCGTGCGAATACATCAAACGTACCTGACGGCAGGTTCAGATTGCTCACTACATATACATTCTGCAGCAGAATCTCCTTGCCTCCGTGTGCATAGCCGATGATACCAGCGCATCCCTCACTCTGCGGAGCATCCATCTGGCCTGCATAACCACAGTTGCGGAATATGATGTTGTCGTGTGTGTTGGATGCCATACCTCCGTGCGTGGCGTCGCCTGAATAAGAAGACGTGATGTCCACCGTGCTCACGCAGTTCTCTATAACAGAAGAACCTCTTGACATACAGAGAAGACCTCCGGCATAGCGTGCTGTTGTATTGATAGAACCATCTACAAGCAGATTGCTTATCTTAGCATCCTTTATGAAACGGAAGAGAGCCACATTATCCTTTGTAACATCATAGGCAATGGTTATCTTGTGCTCGCATCCGTCGAATGTTCCTGTGTACGGAGCTTCCTCTACATCACCTATCATTACGCCCTTGGCAGAATACTCACTGAAGTCGATATCTGCTGTGAGATATGCTCCGGCAGTCTGGTCAACTCTGTTCACATAAGCTGCGAACCAGTAGAGTTGCTGAGCTGTGGACAATGCATAGAGTCCGTTCTCATCGGCTGCAACAAAGTCGTGATCGACATCGCCGCACGCCGAGCAAACTCCGTCAACGAAATCGTGAGGAGTGCGTATGGACTCATCCTCATTGGAATAACCTTTTACTTCTCCCATAGGTGAACCATCACAGTTGAGGTTACCGATAACATACACAGTACCGTGTGTATTGAAAGGCACCGGCTGGCTGTCCTCACCAAGTGTCTGATACCATATATTATTATTGCCGTTGTTGTTCATCGCGTATGCAGCAGCACCACTCTCCAGTTCCTCCACACTCACCGGAGTGCCCTGATAACCATATATGTCGTAAAGACCTGACGATGTGCAAGTATTGCGATAGAGCGACTGTGTGCCGTCCATACCGACGATGTTTCCAGCGTTATAGCAGTTTCTGATGACAGAACCGCCGCCTACCCAACCGGAGATGGCAGCGCTCTCACGTCCGCCGTCTATATTTCCTGCGTTATAACAGTTGCTTATATTGAAGTTGCAACTTCCCAGATAGCTCACTCCGATGATGCCTGCTGCATTTGCTCCGTTTGCATAAACCGATGCCTCATTACCGCAGTTTTCGATAGTCACCGTTCCACCGCCAATAGATCCGCCGGCAATACCGCCGCAGAACTCCTCGCCATTAATTGAGCTGGCAGCGTCGACAATCACATTCTTTATATAAGCACCGTCGGCCACAGCTCCGAATAATCCAACATAGCTCTGTCCCGGCGCATCGATATTAAGATTGCGCACATAATGACAGTTTCCGTCAAAGGTTCCGTTGAAAGGCACTTCACTATTGCCGATGGGTGAGAACTCCACACCTGACATGTCCACATCGTTGGTAAGCACACCACGGATGTTGCTGCTGCCTCCACTTACAAGATTGGAGAACTCCATCAGATCAGATGCCGTCGCAATCTGATAAACATCATCTTTTATGTCTATTGCATATGCGCCAGACACGGCCCCAGTACCTAAGGCTGTCAACAAAAGATAAATAGGTAATCGTTTAATCATACGTTAAAATTAATTTAGGTTTATATAAAATTTAGATTCGTACCATGCAAAATTAGAAAAAAAAGAAAAATATATCAGCGTTTTTAGTACTTGTATAATGATTTTATCAGTTGTATAATCACATACAACTGATTATCAATATGTTACATTTCGCGATGTAACCGTTTTGTATTACAGAAAAACAGTACAGAATAAAGAATAAGACATGAAAAACATGCCTTGTTCATGTGTTTTTCGGATGTATTATACTGCCTGCGGAGAACTTACAGCCCTCCTGCCGGTTGGTTTTCAGATGGCCATTATGGCCGGTTCGAACTTGCTGTTGTCGAGCAGTGAGCGGTTTTTCACACGCGTCTTGTATGTGTTGACCGTATGCACCGAGTAGTTCAGGAAGTTGGCAATGCGCTCGCTGTCGTTTATGCCAAGACGTATGAGTGCGAAGATGCGCATTTCGGACGTAAGAGAATTCTTTCGCGGTATGGTGCGATACTTCTCGTCGAACAGCAGATTGTATTTCTCGATGAAATCCGGGAACAGTTTGAGGAACGCAGCGTCGAACGACGCATACATACTGTCGCGCTCGGTGTCGAGCACGGTGCGGTCGATTATTGCGCGCAGGTCGCCATACTGATGAGCCACAATCTTGTGGTCGAGCACGGTGAAGAGTTTCTGCAGTCTTGACAAAAGCTCGGAGTTGGCACAGAACGACATGCCAATATATTCGTTCTTGATCTTGTTCGCCTCGGTGAGTTGCCGGTTCACCTCACGCAGCTGTGCCAGGTTCTCACTGATGGTATTGCGCGCCTGCATTATCTTTGCATTCTTGCGTCTGACAAATCTCACCGACAGCAACGACACAGCAAGCAGCACCACGAAGAGCGCAGCAGCAAGCATAAAGTAATTGCGCTGGCTACGTATGGCCTCATAACGGTCCTGCTCGATGAGCGGCAATATGGCTCCGAGGTCTATCTTGCGCTGGCGCGAATCGTAGAAAGTGATGTCGTTGAGTGCGAGATGTATGTAACGGCTTGCGCGGTTGTAATCGTCCTTATATATGAGTTTGGCAAGCAGATAAAGCGCCGTTATCTCACGTGTGCACGAAATATTGTCGTAGATGGCCGACCTTGCAAAATACACCTTGGCACTGTCCGTCTGGCCCTGTCCGGTGAATGCCCATGCCACCACCGCATAGGTCATAGCCTTGGTATGACTGTCCACGTTGCCATACTTCTGGAAATTTCTGAAGGCCTCGATGCTTTTCTCCCACTGTCCGGTACGCATCTGCAGCGTACACATGTGCATCCAGTACTCGGCACTGTTCTTCGGAGTCAGCATAACAAGCGTGTCCACATAGGCTATGCTCTTCTTCTTGTAATTGTCGCAGTAAGGCGTGCCGTTGGTATAATTGGCATTTTCCTGCCACAATTTCGAACACAGACTATAATAGTCTCTTTTCTGCTTCACGTCCAGGTGCTCGGGATTTATGACAGAAATCGTGTTGTAGGCTTCGTTCATGATGCCCGCCGATATCTGACAGAAGGCAACGGCGCAACGGGCCTCCACCATCATGTCGTCATTGCCGGTCTTTTCGGCCAGCTGCATGCACTGCCATGCATAAGCCATAGCCGAATCGTTGCGGTAGGCCTTGTACTCCTCAAAAAGACTATGGCACAGTTTGTAGCGTCGCACCGGTCCTTTTGCAACATTGAGCGAACGGCGCAGATATGCTATACGGTGTTTCTTCACATTCTCATACTTATCCTTGTGCTCAAGACTGTAGTCCAGTTTGCGCAGCCAGAACTCCACTTCGTCGGAAGCGGAGGACGTAAGAGGAAGGAGACATATTGTCAGTAGTATAATTATCAAGGATTTCATCGTGTGTTCTTTTTTCTGTAATTATAACAGTACTTCTGATTTGTGCCGCATGGTGGCGGCTACACATGACGTCCTGTATCGTCAGACACCTGCCTCATCTCCCGCATACAGTACATCCAGCCGGATGTATGTGTACACAAGGCACGGTAAAAGTAGAAGCAGATGATATAGATTGTTTCACAAAGTTACATATTTTTTGAAAAAAGAAAAACGATAGCCTTAAAATTTTAAGACATATTTTTATTTGCGCGCGATGCGGCTGCCAAAGCAGAAGACATACATACACGCTATGTCTGAAAACTTGGATTTTATATCTATTTTAAGTTAAAGCCACGACAGTTTTAACCATTCGATTTTTCAGATGCCGTATGGACGTGCGGCAGAGAAAACGCCATAAAGGAGCCTCAACCACCGGAAAAGCCGGCCGGCTGAAACAGGAAGCAGACAAGAGAAAGGGACATGACAGTTCTGTAGAAATTCCGTGTAGATTGTTTTTTATCCATAAATCATCATAGAATAACCTAAAATGGCAGGACACCGCAGTGTGGCATGAACAGCAACGGGGATTTCCCCCGTAATGATAAATTCACACTGCCACAACCGACAAACACTCACAGCACGCTTGTTGCATATCTTTCTGTGCTTTTCCATGTTACAGAATCAGCGTTTATGAAGAAAACCCGAGAGGCGGACTTACAGTTTTTCTTGACT
>ULTX01056458.1_pt1 | contig 21429 bp, 10 predicted proteins | sample 1958041 | NCBI WGS metagenome assembly ULTX01 (sample SAMEA4835747, study PRJEB28245) | human gut metagenome | biome: gut microbiome; material: fecal sample | place: Denmark | collected 2008
ATAGTACCGGCACAGTTGCACTCAATGTTATAATAGATTCCGTCACCGGCAGGTATGGAGAAGAATTCCACACAGGAGTCCTCCCACACCGGACCGTTGTCATGCCCGGCTACGGCCCTCACACTATCTTCGCGCACCTTGTAGTGCAACAGCAGCGAATCATCGGTATAGGCAATGCGGAACTGCACTTGGGGACGATAAGGATAAGCCGCCCAGTTCACCGTATCAATAGGCTGAAAAGCAATCTTCTCTCTGTCCAACAGGGCAGGCACAGATGCAACTGTTATCCCTGCCGCACTTATTTTCTTTACATTCAGTTCTTTCATAAGATTCATATTTTTCAGGAATGACACATCGTCCGGACGTATTTACAGTTGCGACTGGATGAATTCCTTCATCTCAGGAGTATGTTCTTCCACACTCTGAAGCAATTTGAACTGGGCCTTCGTACGCACCAAGTTGTGCTCGGGATACTGAATTTTATAATATGTATCACCATTGATGTAGTCGGCCAGGAAACGGACACACTGCATATAGGGGAACAAGGCGGCCGCATATGGCAGGTTCTCTACTTCGACAGGCAGCAGGAACGACTTGGCCGACTCCAGATAGCCTTTGGTAAAAGCCCTGAAGATGTCCATATTGAAGTTTACGTTATCCAGGTTCTTGTCGTCCTCCAATCCCGTATTGGCGGCCGAACGCAAGAAATCGCCGTAATCGGAGAAGATGTAACTGGGCATCACCGTGTCGAGGTCGATGACGCAAAGCACGTTTCCGTTTTCATCGAACATCATGTTGTTCACTTTCGTATCGCAGTGGCAGACACGCTTGGGCAAACGGCCTTCCCTGTGCAGACGCTCGGCCTTGCACATCTCGTCGGAACGACGTTCTATCTCGTCCAAGTAGTATTGCACGTCTTTTACCCGACCGGCAGCATCGGCGGCCACAGCTTCGCGCAACTGTTTCAGGCGGAACTCCATGTTGTGAAAATCAGGAATGGTTTCGCCCAGCTTGTCAGGGATATCGGCCAACATGGCCTGGAAGTTGCCGAATGCCACTCCCGCATAATAAGAGTATTCCGGATTGACGGTTTCATAAGTCGTGGCACGGGGGATGAATACCATCACACGCCAATAGTTCGCGCCGTCAAACCAATAGGTCTTTCCATTATCGGCCGGCAGAAAGTGGAGAACCTTACGGTCAATGTCCGTCTCCCCTCTTTCTTCCAGTTTCTTCCGGATATGGCGGGTCACGGCTTCAATGTTCGACTGAAGCATTTCCACATCCTGGAAAATGGCATGATTGATGCGCTGCAATACATAGTCGGGAGCATCCTGTTCAAGCGTAGTCACTTTATACGTGTCGTTAATCAACCCCGCACCCAGCGGTTTGATCTCGTGAACTGTCCCCTTCGTATGGAAATGGGAAACGATAGAAAAAAGGTTGTCCATGGTAAATGTGTATTATATATTTATAAATTAAAGTCAAACAAAACAGTATAACCCCGGCCGTTTCCGGTGCGTGTTACAAAAGTACGCCTTTTCTTTCTACGACAGGGCAACTATTGTCCGACGAACCTCCAAAAATATACATTTCAGCAAATACAAGAACGAAAAGCGCCAAATAAATGAAGAATCTTGCTTAGAAAATCCTATATTTGCCCGGAAACCTTAAAAAATAAACTGGACGTGCTTAAATTATTTTTCCGACTTTTATTTGTATTTTTATATATGCCCTTAGTCTGCCTGTATGGACAAAACGTATCCTTTAAGCATTTAACCACAGACGATGGACTTTCGCAGTTTTCCGTCAACAGTCTCTATATAGATGAAAACGGCATATTATGGATTGGAACCCGCGAAGGGTTGAACCGATACAACGGTGAAGACATACAAACCTACAAACTGGAAAAAGACAACCCGAACAGTCTTTTCTGCAACAACATCTCGCACATCGTAGGCAACCAGCACGGAAAAATCTATCTGCTCTGCACGGAAGGCGTGGCCGAGTTTGACCTGATTACACAAAAATTCAAAACACTTCTGCAGGGAAGCATCAACAGCATCTACTACAACAACGGGCTGTTTATCGGAAAGAAAAACGAAATCTATCTTTTCAACGAAGAAACAGAGAACTTCAACCTCTACTACCAACTGCCCGGCAATGTCGAAATATTCTGCATGCACAAGGACCGGGAATCACTCTGGATAGGGACCCTCAATGCCGGCGTATTCCTGTTGAAAGACAACAACCTGACACACTCCATCCCGGAAGGCAACATCACCAGCATCTACCAGGACAATGAAAACGAACTGTGGATAGGAAGCTGGGAACACGGACTGTTCCATGTGGATGCCAAGGGACAAATCGAGAACCTGAGGCACAACCCGAAAAACCCGCACAGCATATCATCGGATTTCGTACGTGCCTGCTGCGAAGACAACCTGGGTAACATCTGGATAGGAACCTTCACCGGGCTGAATCGTTATAACAAAAGTACACGACTCTTCCAGAACCACACAGCCGAAATGGAACAAAAGGCTGGACTGACCCATTCGTCCATCTGGTGCATCGTCAAGGACCAGCAAGGCACCTTGTGGCTGGGGACTTACTTCGGAGGTGTCAATTACTTCAATCCCGAATACGAAATATATACCCGCTATACTTATTCTACAAACGAAAAGAAGGGACTCAGCTACCCGATTGTGGGACGCACCATTGAAGATAAAAACGGAAACCTGTGGATAGGAACCGAAGGAGGAGGCCTTGACTTCTACAACCGGCAGACTCACGAATTCAAATGGTACCTTTCCGGAAACGCTCCTACCGGACTTTCCAACAATAACATCAAGGCCCTGTACTACGACGAAGACAAACAAGTGGTATGGATAGGTGTACACGTAGGAGGATTGAACAAACTGGACGTAAAAACCGGACGCATCACCCACTACCGCATGCAGCACGGAAACCCGGAGACCCTGCCCTCGGATCTTGTTCGGGACATCGAGCCTTACAAAGACCAGTTAGTGATAGCCACCGAAAACGGCATCTGCCTTTTCAACCCACAGGACGGGAAGTGCCGGCAACTGTTCAAAGACAGTAAAACAGGACGGGCCATCAAAATCGTGGCCGACATCATGACGGACAAAGACGGAAACCTGTGGATTGCCACCACCGGCGAGGGAGTATTCCGATACAGATTCGACACCCAGACGCTAACCAACTACCGGCACGACCACAACCATCCGAACAGCATCAGCAACAACAACGTCAACGCCATCACGCAGGACAGCAAAGGCAACCTGTGGTTTGCCACATCGGGCAGCGGACTTGACCTTTACCATCCCGAACAAGACCAGTTCGAAAACTTTGACCGAGCCAAAAACGGCCTGGCCAACGATTGCATCTACCGGGTGGCCGAATCGCCGGTCAGCGGCAATCTGCTGCTGCTCATCAATCACGGATTCTCCATCTTCGACCAGCGAAACAAGACTTTCAAGAACTACAGCACGGAAAACGGATTCCCGCTGACTGCCGTCAGCGAAAATGCCTTGTGCGTGACACACGACGGAGAGATATTCCTCGGGGGCACACAAGGTATGATCTCGTTCCACGAAATGGAGCTGAACTTCACACCAAAGCCTTATAAGATCAATCTCTCACGGCTGATTGTAAACGGCAAGGAGGTGCAGGTGGGCGACGAAACCGGCATCCTGCAACAGGCATTGTCCTACACGCAGGAGATTACCCTCAATGCCAACCAGAATATGTTCAGCATAGAGTTTGCCACGTCCAACTATGTCCCAGCCAACAAGGATGACATTGTCTATCGTCTGGAGGGCTTTTCGAAAGACTGGACCAACACCCGCGGACTGTACAACATCACTTATACCAATCTGAATGCAGGAACCTACCACCTGCACATCAGACCCGAGAACAACGACAGCAACATCTGTTCCGAAGTACAGCTCACCATCCACATCCTTCCACCTTTCTACAAGACGCCTATAGCCTATATATTATATGTAGCCGTCATCGGCACGTTGTTGTGGTATCTGATACGTACCTACAAGACAAGAATCAAGCTGAGAGAATCGCTGAAGTACGAACAAAAGCACATCCAGGACATCGAAGCACTGAACCAGTACAAGCTGCGCTTCTTCACCAACATCTCGCACGAATTCCGTACACCGCTTACGCTGATCGTTGCCCAGGTGGAAACGCTGATGCAAATACAGCACTTCACCCCCAACATCTACAACAAGATACTGAGCATCTACAAGAACAGCATCCAGCTGCGCGAACTGATTACCGAACTGCTCGACTTCCGCAAACAGGAACAGGGCCACATGAAAATAAAGGTCGGACCGCACAACATCGTCAAGTTCCTGTACGAAAACTACCTGCTGTTCCTGGAATATGCCAGCACGAAGCAAATCAACTTCAACTTCGACAAAGAAGCAGACGACCTTGAAGTGTGGTACGACCAGAAACAGATGCAAAAGGTTGTCAACAACCTGCTTTCCAACGCCATCAAGCATACCCAGGCCGAAGACACCATCACCCTAAGCGTCCGGACGGAAGGCAGCAACGCCGTTATCCGCGTCAGCGACACCGGAAGCGGAATCGACGCCAAGGAGATAGACAAGATTTTCGACCGCTTCTATCAGATAGACCCGGTCGATTCGAAAGAGGACGGAAAAGAAGGTACGGGTATCGGTCTGGCACTGACCAAGGGCATCGTGGAGCTGCACCACGGCACCATCCGGGTAGAAAGCGAACTGGGCAAAGGCACCAGCTTCATCGTGAACCTGCCCTTGGGCAACGCCCAATTCACTCAAGAAGAGATAAACAAGCAGGCAGAAGGCGAACCGCAGGACGAAATCATCCACCACGATGCCCCCGTCACCCTGACACAGGAAGAACTGGAAGATACCGCCCCGCTGAAGCATCTGACCGATGCCAAAATACTGATTGTAGAAGACAACGAGTCTATCAGGGAAATGCTGAGCAACATCTTCAAGCCCTTCTACCAGGTTCTGACGGCGGCCGACGGGGTCGAAGGTCTGGAACTTGTGCGCAAGGAGATGCCCGACATCGTGGTCAGCGATGTAGTCATGCCCCGAATGTCGGGAACGGAACTGTGCAAACAGATCAAAGCCGACTTCAACACCTGCCACATACCGGTGGTGCTGCTGACTGCGCGCACCACCATCGAGCAGAACATCGAGGGGCTGCGCATCGGTGCCGACGACTACATTACGAAGCCGTTCAATACGAAGCTGCTCATCTCGCGGTGCAATAATCTGGTCAACTCGCGCATCCTGCTGCAGGAAAAGTTCAGCAAGCAACCGCAGGCTGCCGTGCAGATGCTCGCCACGAACCCCATCGACAAAGATCTGCTGGATCGCGCCATGGCGATCATTGAGAAACATATCGACGATACCGAGTTCAATGTCACCGTCTTTGCCCGCGAAATGGCCATGGCACGCACCAACCTGTTTGCCAAGCTGAAAGCCATCACCGGACAGACGCCCAACGACTTTGTGCTGACCATCCGCCTGAAGAAGGGGGCTCTGATGCTGCGCAACAATCCGGAGCTGAACATCACCGAAATATCCGACCGCATCGGATTCAGTTCTTCGCGCTACTTCTCGAAATGCTTCAAGGACTTCTACCACGTCAGTCCCCTTGCCTACCGGAAAGGCGAGAACGGCGAAAACAGTGAAGAGACGCCCGAACAGGCCCCAAACAATGAGTGACGAGAGGACTTGGCAGGAAATGTACTTTTTGCACCCTTCTGCTGTACACTCTTGTACCTTCGTACCGGAAAAGAGTTGTTATCTTTGCCTTAGAACCCGTTATTCATTAAAACAGTCCTAAGTCCATGAAACATTTATCATGCCTGTTCACCCTGCTTCCCGGAGCCGCCCTGCTGTCCGGATGTGGAAATGCCGCCAAAAAACAGGCGGAAAACCAGGAACCGCAAAAGCCGAACGTGATTTACCTCATCGCCGACGACCTCGGCATCGGCGATCTGAGCTGCTACGGAGCTACCAAAATCAGCACACCGAACATCGACCGTCTGGCCGGACAAGGCATGCAATTCACCAACGCGTATGCCACCTCTTCGACAAGCACTCCTTCGCGCTTCGGCCTGCTGACGGGCATGTATCCCTGGCGCCAACAGAATACGGGCATTGCTCCGGGCAATTCGGAACTGATCATCGACACGGCCTGCGTCACCATGGCCGACATGTTCAAAGCCGAAGGATATGCCACCGGAGCTGTCGGAAAATGGCACCTGGGGCTGGGACCCAAAGGAGGCACCGACTTCAATACCCTGATCAAGCCCAATACGCAGGATATCGGGTTCGACTACGAATTCATCATCCCTGCCACCGTGGACCGCGTGCCTTGCGTGTTTGTCGAGAACGGACGGGTAGTCAACCTCGACCCCAACGACCCGATTACCGTCAGCTACGACCACAAAGTGGGCAACTGGCCTACCGGACTCGAGAACCCCGAACTGGTGAAAATGAAACCCAGCCAGGGACACAACAATACCATCATCAACGGAATACCGCGCATCGGGTGGATGACGGGAGGCAAATCGGCCCTTTGGGTGGACGAGGACATTGCCGACAACATCACCGACAAGGCAAAGGACTTCATCATCAGCCATAAGGATGAGCCCTTCTTCTTATACATGGGCACACAGGACATACACGTGCCCCGCGTGCCGCATCCCCGTTTTGCCGGGAAGAGTGGCATGGGTCCCCGCGGCGACGTCATCCTGCAACTGGACTGGACCGTCGGCGAAATCATGCACACGTTGGACAGCCTGAACCTGGCCGACAACACCATCTTTGTCTTCTGCAGCGACAACGGCCCCGTGATAGACGACGGATATTACGACCAGGCCTGGGAACTGCTGAACGGACACACCCCGATGAAACACTACCGGGGCGGAAAATACAGTGCCTACGAAGCCGGAACCCGCATCCCGTTCATCGTACGCTGGCCGGCCGTCATTCAGCCGGGCAAGCAACAGGCCCTGTTCTCCATGATCGACGTATATGCCTCGCTGGCCGCCCTCCTCAACCATCCCCTTCCGGCAGGAACGGCACCCGACAGCCGCGACCAGCTCAACACGTTCCTCGGGAAAGACAGCACCGGCTGCGAATACGTCGTGCAGCAGAACCTGAACAATACGCTGTCCATCATCCGGGGCAACTGGAAATACATCGAACCCAGCGACAAGCCGGCCATCGAGTATTGGACAAAAATGGAACTGGGAAACAACCCGCAGCCCCAGCTGTACGACTTGTGCAACGACCCCTCGGAAAAGACCAACATGGCCAAAGAACATCCGCAACAAGTGGAGCAATTGGCCCGACTGCTGGAAACGGTCAAAAACCGCAACTGATAATCAGGCATTTGTAGGACACTTGTGCGGCTCGCGAGCCACACTTGCACGGCTCGTCTGAAACACTTGCACGGCTCGCGAGCCGTACAAGTGTCGCTCACGGGAGGTACTTGCACCCCAATTCCTCCCGTAAAGCCCATCTAATGGAAAAACATAAGAAAAGTCAAATAATATGAGAAAAAACAATCCCCTCCTGCAGAAAGCAGCCCCCATCGGATCTGTTATATCACCCCGCCTGCCTCAGGTGGGCCTCATCCGTACGTACAATACGCTCCAGCCTGTTTCCGTCGGATTTTTATAGCAAATTTGGACGAAATACGTTCTTGCTTTGTACGTTTTTACACATTTTTATGGGATCGAACTCCTATTTTCGCATCGTAAAACAAATTTTCAATCATTTAATCTTAATTTTAACAACATGAATGAACTAAAGCAAAACAGCAGACGCCTTTGGGCGTTGATGTTTATGATGTGTTCTTTCTTGATATCGTTTGCACAACAGGCTGTGGTGACGGGCGAAGTGAAAGACGCATCAAAAGAGCCAGTAATCGGGGCAACGGTTCAAGTGAAAAACGTTCCGGGTGGGGGAACCATCACGGACGTGGACGGTAACTTCCGTCTCTCCGTACCCGATGTGAAAAACGCCGTCCTTATCATTTCGTTCATCGGCTATGAAACACAGGAAATTCCTCTGAACGGAAAACAACAGGTGAAAGTTGTTTTGGAAGAACAGAACAACGAATTGTCCGAAGTGACAGTTGTGGCCTACGGCGTACAGAAAAAGGAAACACTGACAGGAGCCATTTCTTCGGTGAAGACCGACGAACTGCTGGTTTCGCCCAACGCCAGTGTAGCCAACTCGCTCGCCGGTAAGATTACCGGTCTGTCTTCCGTACAAAGCTCCGGACAGCCAGGTGCCGAAGACCCGAAGATCTTCGTCCGCGGTGTCGGCTCGCTGACCGAAAGCGGCGCTTCTCCGCTGATCCTTGTGGACGGTGTTGAACGTTCCTTCTTCCAGATGGACCCGAACGAAATCGAAAGCATCTCCGTACTGAAAGACGCTTCGGCCACTGCCGTATTCGGTGTGCGCGGTGCCAACGGTGTCATCTTGGTAACAACCCGCCGTGGTGTGGAAGGCAAGACCAAAATCTCGCTCAGTTCTTCGGTCGGCATCCAGCAAATCGCCAACTGGGTTGACCTGGCCGATTCATATACCTACGCCACCATGTTCAACGAACGCGAACTCAACGACGGCAATAAAGCTGTTTTCGACGAATATGCTTTGGAACGCTTCCGCCTGCACGACCAGCCCATCCTCTATCCCGACATGGACTGGTACGACTACATGGTGAAGGATGCCGCCGTACAGACCCAACACAACCTGAACATCTCGGGAGGTACCGAGCGCATGCGCTACTTCATTTCTATAGGCTACCTCTACTAGGACGGTCTGATGAAAGACTTCGGCCAAGGCTACGGTTATAAATACAACCGCTACAACTACCGCACCAACCTGGACTTCGACGTCAGCAAGTCCACCACCCTGAAACTTGGTATCGGTGGCGTAGTAGGCGACCGTCAGGAACCTGCCAGCTCGCGCTTCTGGGAAAACCTCTCCATCTCCCAGCCCTTCGCCAGCCCGGGCCTTGTTGACGGACACCCCATGACCTCGGCAAGCCGCTTCGAAAAGATCATGTACGTCGATCCGTTCACCGACATTTATGGCAAGGGAGGCAGCAGCATCCTGAGCAACACCATGAACCTTGACCTGCATCTGGTTCAGAAGCTGGACTTCCTCACCAAAGGCTTGTCAATCGAAGTAAAGGGAGCCTACAACACAGGTTACACCTTTACTAAAAAACGCACAGGCAATATCGAAATCTGGACACCCTACTTCGAAGGCGAAGTCGATGGCTCAGGTTTACTTCCCGGCGACCCCGGCTTCAACGAAAACATAGTATATCGCATCAGCGGCACCAACTCCAAGCCCAGCTACAGCGAAAGCACCGGCCGCAGCCGCGACTGGTATATGGAAGCCAGCATCCGCTATGCACGCAAATTCGGCGCCCACAACGTCAGCGCCCTGCTGCTCTACAACCAGAGCAAGAAATACTATCCCTCGCAGCTGCCCTACCTGCCTACAGCCTACGTCGGCCTGGTTGGACGTGCCACGTACGACTATAAATCACGCTACCTGGCCGAGTTCAACATCGGTTACAACGGTTCCGAGAACTTCGCACCCGACAAACGGTTCGGTACCTTCCCCGCCGTATCCCTCGGATGGGTAGTCACCGAAGAACCCTTCATGAAGAACCAGAAAGTGTTCGACTTCCTGAAGCTGCGCGGCAGCTTGGGTCTGGTAGGTAACGACAACATGAGCAGCAACCGCTACCTGTATCTGCCTGACAGCTACAAAGTGAACCTGCAAAGCAACGAAGGCGGCAACTGGAAAGAAGAAAAATGAGGCTACAACTTCGGTTACGAAAACAACGCCTGGTGGAACGGTGCCGTAGAGCAACGCCTGGGCAACTCGGACGTAACGTGGGAAACAGCCTTGAAACAGAACTACGGTGTGGACATGAACTTCCTGGGCAACCGCCTGAAAGTGACAGCCGAGTACTTCCGCGAAGACCGTAAAGACATCCTCATCTCGCGCAAGACCATCCCGATGCTCACCGCCCTCAGCTCAAGCCTGCTGCCGGTAGTCAACATGGGTAAAGTGAAAAACCAGGGATACGAAATCGAAGTAACGTGGGACGACCGCGTCGGCGAAGACTTCCACTACAACATCAACGCCAACATGTCGTACTCGAAGAACAAGATTATCTTCCAGGACGAAGTTGAGCCCAACGAACCCTACCTGTGGCGTACCGGCCGCGAAGTAGGTGCCCAGTTCGGCTACGTAGTCGATCGCTTCTACACGTACGATGATTTTGTCAACGGCAAAGACGGCGACCTGAAAGAAGGCCTCGCCAAACCGCTGGTACCCGTATATCCGGGCGACCTGAAGTACAAGGACCTGAACAACGACGGTGTCATCGACTCCGACGACCAGTGCCAGGTAGGCTTCCCCACCCGCCCGAACTACACCTTCGGTCTGAACCTGAGCGCCGACTACAAAGGCTTCTTCTTCGCCATGAACTGGACAGCTGCCGCCGAACGCTCCATCTCGCTGACCGACATGTTCCGCAAACCCTTCATGGGCGAAAGCCGTGGTCTGATGCAGTATCAGGTGGACGGACGCTGGACACCGGAAACCGCATCGACAGCCAAATATCCCCGCTTCTCGAAAAACAGCGGCGACTACAACTCATACAACTCCGATATGTGGATTGTGGACGGTTCGTACATCAAGCTGAAAGACGTATCCGTAGGCTACAACTTCAACGACCGTCCGGCACTGAAGAAAGTCGGTATCTCGCAGCTGGGCATCAAGCTGACCGGATACAACCTGCTTTGCCTCAGCCCGTTCGACCTGATGGACCCGGAATTTGTTATCGGTTGGCAGAACACCAAGTATCCGGTAACCCGTATATATAACTTAGGTGTAAATATCACTTTCTAAACCTCGTTGAATTATGAAACATATAATAAAAAGTCTCGCTTTGGCCTCACTTCTGTGCGTAGGAGCGGGATGCGACGATATCAAATTCGGAAACGCTTTTCTGGAAAAGCCGTTAAGCGATGAGATGAACATAGATTCCGTATTCGGAAACAAAATCTATGCCGAACAACAATTAGCGCAGGTATATCACACCCTGCCCGACCACACCCCCATCAACGGGCGCCTGTCCTGGGGCTCCTTGGAGAGCATCACCGACCTGGGCACCTGCCGCAAAAGTGGAGGAACCAGCTACCACAAAGGACAGCTGACTGCCGCAAACGCCAACGAAGCTGCCTACCGCATGGATTACGGCCGTTCCGACGGTAAGTTCTCGGCCATATACGGCATCCGCCAGGCCCACATCTTCATCGAAAACGTTGACCGTGTGCCCGACATGACCGAAGCCGAAAAAACTCGCCGCAAAGGAGAGGCTGAAATGATTATTGCCTACCACAACGTGGACATCTTCCGCAACTACGGAGGCATGCCGTGGATCGACCATGCCTACAAGCCGTCCGACGACATGAAAATGACCCGTATGACCATCGCCGAAGCCGTGCAGAACATCTGCGCCCTGATAGACGACGCTGCCAGCAAACTGCCTTGGGACGTAGAAGCCAACGACGACGGACGCATGACAAAAGCCGGAGCCCTCGCCCTGAAGTCCCGTCTGCTGACCTTCGCTGCAAGCCCGCTCTTCAACAGCGACCAGCCCTTCAAAGACGGCGAAGCCTCACAAAACCACTACACCTGGTGGGGCGACTATCAGCAAAGCCGCTGGCAGGACGCATTGGACGCCGGACTGGCCTTCCTGCGCGAGAACGCCAAAAACGGCAACGTATATAAACTGGTCGATAACGGAGACCCGCGCAAAAGCTTCTGCCCCGGCTACTTCGACCGCTACAACCACGAGACGCTGATCAGCAGCCACCGCTACATCAAATGGGACCTGAACGCCTACAACGTCACGCAAACCCGTTACGGTACAGGCGACCCGACCATGTGGTACTGCGACATGTTCCCCATGAGAGACGGCAGCGACTTCAGCTGGGATAACCCCGAACACCGCGCCCATCCGTTCTTTACAGAAGATTTCGAGATGACCCGCGACCCCCGTCTGTACGAAACGCTCATCGTCACCGGCGACAAGTTCTGGGGACGCAAGGCCGAAATCTATTCCGGAGGCCGCGAACAGCCGCAAGATATGGGTGGCGGACAAAACTGGCGCTGGGCCGGTTTAGGATACTTTGGTATCGGTATTCGTAAGTACTATCAGGACCACCTGAACGAACTGCAGAACAAGTTCTATAACTGCTGTCTGCTTCGTCTGCCCGAAGTCTATCTGAACATTGCCGAAGCCATGAACGAATTGGGCAAAGCCGAACAGAAGGACGAATTCGGACGCGATGCCTACGATTATATCAATCTGCTCCGCGACCGTGTACAGATGCCCCACGTCACCAAGGAGACTGCTGCTCCGGGCGTAGCCCTGCGCGAAGCCATCCTTCGCGAACGTGCCTTGGAATTTGGTTGGGAAGAAGTACGTTATTACGACATCAACCGCTGGAAACACAGCGACTACCTGAAGGCACGCAAGATATACCGTCTGCGTACGTATCCCGAAGGAGAGAAAGTCAACGGCAATTACGTGAACTTCAGATACGAGTTAAAAGAAGAGTCACCCAATCCGCATGTATGGATAGAAAAGTGGGATGATAAATACTATCTGTGCCCCATTCCTTTGGATGAAATCAACAAGAAGTACGGTCTGGTTCAGAACCCGGGCTGGGAATAAGGAAAGGATTTAACTAAAGAATTTTGTAAACATGAAAAAGAAATATATTTCCGTATTGGCGCTCGCCTGCCTGTTCTCGGCTTCGGCGATGGCGCAACAGAAAATTACGGGCGTAGTAAAAGATGCCCAAGGCGAACCTGTACTGGGTGCCTTGGTGACAGCCGTAGGCCATCCTGCCGAAAGATCCATCACCGACCAGGAAGGCATGTTTACCTTGAATGCCAACCCGGGCGAGTACATCGAAGTGGTGTATGCCGACAGCCAGAAGAAACGGGTATGGATTAAGGGCGAATCACTGGAAATCTGTCTGGAAGACCTCGACATCTATACCGAAAATCGCAGCAAATTGCAAAGCACCCGCGAACAGACGCAAGCCGTATCCACCCTGTCGGGCGAGAAGATATCCAATAACTCGACCTTCAACGTAGGAAACTCGCTGTACGGCATGTTGCCGGGCCTGATTGTGAAGCAAAACACGGGTTGGTCCGAAGGCGCCACACTGATGGTACGCGGTGGCGGTTCACAGTCGTCACAGACGCCGCTCATCGTCGTGGACGGCATTCCCCGCACGCTGGACTACCTCAACATGCTCGAAGTTGAAAGCATCTCCGTGCTGAAAGACGGTGCGGCCACAGCCCTGTGGGGCACACGCGGAGCCAACGGCGTAGTAGTAGTGACCACCAAACGCGACAGTACAACCAACGCGATATCGATGTGAACTATACATACGGCATGGGCTTACCCATCAACCAGCCCGAATTTGTAGATGGCGCTACATATGCACAACTGCGCAACGAAGCCCTCTATTACGACGGCTTGTCGCTGGAGTACGACGCTACGGCCTTTGAAGCATTCCGCAACGGTTCCAACCCGGATGCATTCCCCAATTCAGACTGGATGGGAACAGCCTTACGCGACTATACCACCAACCACCAGCTCAACCTCTCTTTCCGCGGAGGTGGCAAGCGTGTTCGTTACTATGCTGCTATCAACTACAAGAACGATCAGGGCATCCTGAACACGGATCTGGTAAACTCAACAGGACGTTACGACGCCCAGTATAAAAAATACCGCCTCGACGCCCGCATGAATCTGGATATCGACGTGACCGACTATACCCGCGTAGCACTGAACATGTTTGGCTTGCTGCACGAGAACAACAGTCCGCGCGAATCAGAGAGCAACATCTTCAGCAACTTGTTCAACGTACCGTCGGGTGCATTCCCCATCCGCACTACCAACGGCTATTGGGGCAGCAACAACATCTTCAAAGTAAACCCCATCGCCGAGATCGCGGAAAACGGTTACTTCCGCACCGACGAACGTATGCTGCAGTCCGATTTGCGCATCTATCAAGACCTGTCGTTGGTGACCAAAGGCTTAAAGGCCGAAGTAGGCATCTCGTACGACAACAGTGCCGTCTATCAGGAAACCGGTACACAGGAATACGAATACGAAGCACTGACAGTCATCCCCGGTGCCGTATTGGGCGAATACGAAATCCTTCGCAACGTAGGTGGTGAAGAGCAAGCCCTCTCCATCTCCAACGGCGGACTGAACAGTCAGTTCATGCGCTTGGTCATCGACGGACGGGTTGGCTACGACCGTGCCTTCGGCCGCCATGCTGTCAACGGAACCCTGATGTACCGTCAGGAATCTTATACCCCGCTGGGACGTAACAACAGCCACAAGCGCCAGTCTGTCATCTTCACTGGCGGCTACAACTACGACAACCGTTACCTGGTAGATGTAGTGGTAAACCATAGCGGTACAAGCGTACTGAGCGATGGCGACAAGTTCCGCACCTATCCCGCCATATCGGCTGCGTGGGTACTCTCGAACGAGGCTTTCTGGAAAAAGACCAGTAACGTGATCGACTATTTCAAGATTCGTGCATCGTGGGGACGCTCCGGCAACGACGACATTGCCTACGACCTTGACGAACGCTATTGGGTAAGCTGCAACGGCGGTCTCTTCAAGGATACTCCGGCCGGCTTCGGCGGTCTGCACGCCGGCAACCTGGCCGTAACCAACCTGGACATCGAATTGGCCGACAAGTACAACTTCGGCATCGACATGCGTTTGTTCAACCGCCTGTCTCTGACGGCCGACGCCTTCTACGACAAGCGTACAAACACGCTGATTGCTGCCACCAACCTGTACTCGAGCGTCATCGGTACCGGCATTCCCCAACTGAACATGGGAGCCACCAATACCAAAGGTCTGGATTTGGGACTGAACTGGGAAGACAAGGTAGGCGAGAACTTCAAGTACTACGTAGGCGGAACCTTCTCGTACCTGCGCACCTGCATCGACGAGAACGGCGAAGGCTACAAACCTTACGACTACCTGTACAAGAAGGGCGACCGCATCGGCCAGCTCTACGGACTGGAAGCCATCGGTTATTTCCGCGACGAAACAGACATCGCCAACAGCCCCAAACAGATGTTCTCTTCTGTCCGTCCGGGCGACGTCAAATACAAGGACCAGAACGGCGACGGCAAGATTGACTCGTACGATGAAGTAGCCATCGGCCATTCTTCCACCATACCGGGCATCTACTACGGCATCAATTTAGGCTTCGAATACAAAGGTTTCGGTGTGGATGCCGTGTTCCAGGGAGTCGGACAATACAGCCGCATGCTGAACACCCAGTCCGTATATTGGCCGTTGCGCAACAACAACAGCAACATCAGCAAATGGTATATAGAAGACCGCGTACGCTGGACCGAAGACACCAAAGGTGTGGCCACCGCACCGCGCCTGACCACGCTGGACAATGCCAACAACTTCCGCAGCAGTACGGAATGGTTGGAGAACGGTGCATTCTTCAAGCTGCGCAACCTCAACATCTATTACAACCTGCCGAAGAAATGGATCAGCAGCCTGAATATGGATCAATGCCAGATATATCTGCGCGGCAACAACCTCTTCTCGCTCGACCACGTGAAGTACCTGAACTGCGAAGACCTCTCGGTGAACTATCCAGACTTGATGTCTGTGTTTGTAGGTGTGAACATTAACTTCTAAAAACAAGACTGAACGCAATATGAAAAAATTAGCTTTGATTATAGCCGCATCCCTTACGTTGGGAGGATGCGATTTCCTGGACTTCGACGAATCACAGGGAAAGACCCAGGAAGAAGCCTATGGCTATTTCGACAACGTATTGGCCTTGGGCAATGCCGCTTACCGCTCACTGCCAAAAGACTTCGGAGACGACATAGGCGGTGCCCTGCGCGAGGCTGCTACCGACAATGCCGTATATACATGGGAAGACAATGCCGTATATGACATCTACAACGACGTGTGGAGCCCGTTGAACCTGATTGATGACCAGTGGAGCAACTACTACAGCGTAATCTATGACATCAACATGTTCCTGCGCGACTATTCCGAAGAGAACCTGGAGCGCCACAAGTGGGACTCCAACTATCCGGACAACATCGAGAAAGCCCGCATGTCCTTACGCGAAGTAAGAGTGCTCCGTGCCCTTTATTACTTCGAGTTAGTGAAACGTTACGGTGATGTGCCCCTGCTTACCGAACCGATGGAACTGGATCAAATCAACAGCGTAACGAAAACCAAGGCTACCGACATTCTGAACTTTGTAGCAACCGAATGCGCATCCGTAGCCGACGAGTTGCCGCTGAGCCATAACGACTTCTTCGGCGAAACAGGCCGTGTGACCAAGGGTGCCGCCCTTGCCATCCGTGCCCGCGCCCTGCTCTATGCAGCAAGCCCGCTGTTCTGCACCGGCGACGCCGCAGCCGCCTGGAAAGCCGCTGCCGAAGCTGCCCACGACGTGATTGCGATGAACTACTACCGGCTGCCCGCCATCGATGAAGATCCCTTATACGATGCAAACCTGGGTGATGCCGTGCTGAAGTCGCCGCAGCTGATTTTCGAAACCCGCACCAGTGCCAGCCTGACTTTCGAAACCCGCAACCTGCCCATCGGCTTTGCCAATGGCACGAACAGCGGCAACACTCCGACACAGAATCTCGTGGACGAGTTTGAAATGAAAGACGGAACCGCCTTCAGCTGGGACAACGCCACGCACGTACAGAACATGTACTACGACAAGGACGGCAACCCGACGCGCGACCCGCGCTTCTACCGCACCGTACTTGCCAACGGCATGACGTTCATGAAAACCCAAATCGACACGTACGAAGGCGGCCGCTTCGGAGCACCTATCACCGGTGCCACTCTGACCGGCTATTACCTGAAGAAGTTAATGAACGAAACCGTGGTACTGACGCCGCCGAACACGGTCAGCAAGAGCCACCACTATCCCACGTACCGCTATGCCGAGGTATTGCTGAACTATGCCGAAGCACTGAACGAATGGCAAGGCCCCGACTATACCGACGCCAACTGTACCCTCTCTGCCCGTCAGGCTTTGAACCAGGTACGTCAGGCTGCAGGTATGCCCGATGTGAAAGGTGCAGGCGACCAGAACTCGTTCCGTACAGCCGTCCGCCACGAACGCCGCGTGGAACTGGCCTTCGAAGACCACCGTTTCTGGGACATCCGCCGCTGGAAGATCGGTAACGTAGTAGAGCAGATTTACGGAGTTCACATCCGCAAAAACGGTGCTAACTTCAATTACACCCGCGAACTGGTACAGAACCGTATCTGGGACGACAAGATGTATCTGTATCCCATTCCACAGAACGAAACGTTTATCAATCCCAACCTGACCCAGAATCCCGGCTGGAACGATTGATACATTCCCAATCAAGATGTTTAACGAATGAATATGAAGGAAATGACAAATAAAATACTCATGAATCTGTTGATAGGAGGAGGCTTGCTGGCAAGCCTCGCCTCCTGCGCGGACGAATCAATCTCCTTGAAGGATGTGAAATATCCTTTGTACGAGCGTCTGGATACGGCCGGTTACCAGGGCTACGAATTGGTATGGTCGGAAGAATTTGACCAGGACGGACGTCCCAACACTGCCTACTGGTCGTACGACGAAGGCTACATGCGCAACCAAGAAGCGCAAGACTATCTGAAGGATGATCCCCGCACCTCACGGGTAGAAGGCGGAGACCTGATCATAGAAGCATTTAATGACCCGCACGAAGGCGTCAACAAGTGGACAGGCGAACCCTACCACTTCGACTATTCGTCGGCCGAACTGACAACCCAAGGTAAAGTGGACTTCCAGTACGGACGTTTGGACATCGCCGCCAAGATTCCGACAGGACGTGGCGTATGGCCCGCACTCTGGATGAGACCGACCAATGCACTCGAAGGCAAATATGCCGAAATAGACATCATGGAGTACGTATGGGGTAACACCGACGACCATCAGACAATCTACGCTACCCTGCATACGCAAGCCACCAACGACGGACTGGCCGAACGGTGGTCGGGCAACACGAGCTCGCCTACGCTGGAATCGGGCTACCACCTCTATTCATTGGTGTGGGACGAAGAGAAAATCGAAGTCCTCTTCGACAACGAAGTGATTTGCACGGCCGAGAAAGAAGAGGGCATGAGCATCGATTACTGGCCCTTTGACCAACCATTCTACCTCATCATGAACATTGCCGTCGGTGGCGGATGGGGCGGTACATGGGGCATCGACGAAACCATCTTCCCCAAACAGATGAACGTGAAGTACATCCGTTACTACAAACCGGCAGAAGCAAGTACGCCCAGCGAAGGCGGCACAGTAGATGAGGGCGCCGAATACGTCGTGAACGGAGGATTCGAAACCGACCTGGATGCTTCGATGCAGCCCAAAGTAGGTCCGCGTTCGGACATCGAATACGAAAATGCACTGAACTTTGTCAACCGCTGGTGGGTGCTGAACCACAACACTGCCGCCCTGACCATCGACACCACGACCGGTGCCGACGACACCAGCCGTTCGCTGAAGTACAGCAACAGCAAGTTGAACAACTGGTACAGTACCGACATGTCGATGTGTATCCAGAATGTGCCGGCCGGCAAATACACACTCAGCTTCTGGGCAAAGAGCAATCAGGCTTCTACCCCATTGGCCGTGAACCTTGCCTTGTGCGAGACGCAGGACGACATGAAGTTGCTCTACAAATACTGGAAAGCATTGGTGAAGGAAAATGGTGAAACGGTGATCAAGCAAGTGGAACAAGGTGCCAGCGGCGACTTGTACTGCCTGACTTCGGAAACTGTCGGTACCGAATGGAAGCAATACTCCATCACATTGGACATCCCCGAGAACATCCTGCTGAAGCTGGTACTGAAGCCGCATACCTCGGGTACGCCCGGACTGAACTCGTACAAGCTCCAGACGCCGGCTACCGACCTGGAATTCTGGTTCGACGAGTTCTCGCTGAAAGAAAAGAAGTAAGAGAATCCTTGCTAAATCTATAAAACTGTTCGGGGCTTCTGTCCGAGGTATTTTCAGGCAGAAGCCCCGTTTTATTCTCTTTCCATTGCTGCTGCACGAAAGCTGCCGCCCCTGTCCGGTGCCCGCTTCTTTCCCTGCCCTCGCGAAGCGAAAACCGGTATGGCAAAAGCCTGCCCTGCAACAGACGTCCGCTGCCCGTCATCGAGCCGGACTTCCTCCTCATAAACCCCTAACTTTACAGACTATAGTATCATGAAACTGAAACAACTGATCGGACTGTCGGGGATCGCTTTGTCCCTGACCGCATTCCCCCCCATCGCTGCAGCCTGCAGCGACAGCCAGCCCGTTGAAGAACCCGCCATGCCCGAACCCGGCAAGGGACAGGAAGACGACGCCCTGAAGGCAACCTGCCAGACCATCCTGAGCCGGATCAAAACGGCCAACCTGCCCGCCAACGCCACCAACGCCGAGAAGAACGCCGCCAAATGGATGCAACAGATACGCGAAAACGGCTCCTTTGCCGACATCGACTATTCCGACCGTTCCTTCAGCTGGACACCCGGAGCCCACCTGACCCGTGTGTATCAGATGGCACAGGCCTATGTACTGCCCGGAAACCGCTATTGCGGTGACACGACCCTGTACAACCAGATTGTGCAGGCACTGACCTACTGGAATACCGTACATCCGGTTTGCGACAACTGGTACGAGAACCAGATTTCCGCTCCGCAGGACATGGGCACCATCCTCGTACTGATGCGTTACGGCGCAACGACCCTCCCGACAGAGCTGGAAAGCAGCATCCTCCAATACATGAAACAGACGGGAGGCGACCCGGCCGAACAGACCGGAGCCAACAAGACCGACATTGCCCTGCACTGGCTCTACAGAGGATGTCTGCAGGAGGACAAAGACGTGATAGACAAAGCGGTGCTCCATTCGTTCATGCCACTGGCCTATGTGTCTGCCAACGAGGAAGGCGTGCAGTACGACCTCTCCTACTTCCAGCACGGGACGCAGCTCTACATCGGAGGCTACGCCCCCGTCATGCTGAACGGAGTGACCAAAGTGGCCGAATACACGGCCGGAACCGACTACAAGCTTTCGCCCAACCAGCTGAATGTGCTCTACAGGTTCATCAACGACACGTACATGAAAAGCATCCGCGGACACGTGCAGTTCTACAACATCGTGGGCCGCAGCGTCAGCCGTCCCGGTGCCCTGAACTGCAGCAGCTTCGCCAACCTCCTCGAAAAGATGAAGAACATAGACCCCGCACACACGTCCGAATACGACCGCCACATGGGCACCCTGAAGGGCGACGGCTACGGCTCGGCCGCCGAAAGCTTCACCCACTACTACATAGGCGACTGGAGCCTGTATCAGGGAAAGGACTGTTCGGTGGGCATACGCATGGCCTCGAAGCGCACCCGCAAGTGCGAGAACGGCAACGGAGAAAACCTGAAAGGCTTCTTCATGAGCGACGGCTCCATGAACATCGCTACCGAAGGCGACGAATACCTCGACATCTTCCCCGTGTGGGACTGGAACCGCGTGCCGGGCGTCACCAATCCGCAAATGTCGGAAATCCCCTTGGGAAAGGCCTGGGGAGAAGCCGGCGAATCGGACTTCTGCGGCGGATTGTCGGCCGGGAAGGAAGGACTGTCGGGCTTCAGCCTGTCGGCGGGCACGCACGGAGTCAGCCTGTCGGCCCGGAAAGCCTGGTTCTTCCTCGGAGGCAGAATCGTGTGCCTGGGCAGCGGCATCACGACCGCGATGGCCGAAGAGGTCAACACCACCGTCAACCAGTGCCTGCTCAGGGGGAACGTGACCTATGCCGCCAACGGCCTGCAGAACAGTGCCCCGGTCGGAACGCAGGTCACCGATGAAGCCATCGACTGGATCTGGCACGACAAGGTGGGTTACTTCTTCCCCGAAAAGCAGAAAGTATCCCTCAAGACCGAAAGCCGTAGCGGAAGCTGGTACGACATCAACAACACCAAGAGCAAGGACAAAGTCAGCAAAGACGTCTGCACCCTGTGGCTGAACCACGGCACAACGCCCGCCGACGCCACCTACAGCTACATCATCGTCCCCGGCATCGACAGCGAAAGCCGGATGCGCGACTACGACGCGAAAAGTACCGAAATCGTGGCCAACACGAAAGACGTGCAAGCCGTGCGCGACGCAACCACCGGAACCGTACAGGCCCTGTTCTACCGGAAAGGCAGCATCACGGCAGGCGGAATGAA
>ULTX01069220.1_pt1 | contig 21355 bp, 15 predicted proteins | sample 1958041 | NCBI WGS metagenome assembly ULTX01 (sample SAMEA4835747, study PRJEB28245) | human gut metagenome | biome: gut microbiome; material: fecal sample | place: Denmark | collected 2008
GGTCGGCGAGGTCGCGAACCGAAAGCCCTGCGGCGTTGCGAACGCGAGCGATGGCCAAGCCTACGGCCTTGCGAGTAGTGCGCCCAATGGCGGTCGTCCAAGTCGAGCAGCCGGGCTTCCGAGTATAGGTTTCAGACTTGATGACCTTACCGGCAGCATCGGTCAGATTCATAGACGCGCCTTTGCCCTCCTTGATTTCGGCATCGGTAAAGAGGTGAGCACCGAAGCGACATTCATTTCCGCGATTGTCATCGTACCACTCCTCGTCAGCGCCAAGCACGAACTCCTTCGTGTATACATTGGTGGTTTTTTCCGCTTCCGAAAGCAGCGCACCGGCATCCAGTTCGCCGTCTATGTCCTCGGAGTTGTAGTCGCAACGGGCGACCGATACCCAAATATCATCGGCATCACCATTAACGATGCAGTCGCAGCAGTTGTTGATGTCGTAAGCCTCAAGTGCAGCCAGCGCTTCGACTTCAGTCTCGTAGACTTCTGTCGGGTAGACGGTATCGAGGCACTGACCTTCGTAATTGATAGTTTGCGATGAAAAGTTACACGCTTCATCATAAAAAAGCCACATCAAAGGATGCGATGAAACTCCGATATGACAGGGTTTGAGTGCTCGTCTTCTTTTGTAATCCGCCTGGCGCAGATAATACGCGCAGTATCCCATTAAGGGTAACTTGGGGCCCGCCATTGGAAGACCAAGCTTGTCTCGGCATTTCATAATGATTTGAAGAGTTTCCCAATCTACTTTGATGTGGCATATATAACTATGCGATGCGTCAATTATCACTCTCTCGACACGACATCACGCCTCTGCGGAGCCGCCGGACCCACCTTAATAATACAGCTGGAATCCCGCCGATTGTTTTATGCAAATTTACATCATAATCTCTGTTCATCCAAATTTTTTGCCGTTTTTTTGCACATGTTTTTTGACCGACAAGCCGTAAATGCTGGCTACCAACCACTTTGATAAGCCATTCACATTTTAGTTTCTCTAAAAGATAATGTGATGTTACAGATTATATAACCAAACTTGGATTTGCAATTTGGATGCCTTAGATAGCGTAGTTCTCGCGATTATTTATTACTTTTGCAGAAAATCACTGCCGACATCGGACAATAAAAAAAACTAAAACACTATAAAAATATATGGATCAACAAGAACGAATACAACTCGATGGTGCTGCCAACAACCTTCGCGTGCTGATAGCATCCATGGTCGAGAAAGCCAAATCGGGTCACCCGGGCGGTGCCATGGGGGCTTCCGATTTCATAAACACACTTTTCGCAAAATTCCTTGTCTATGACCCGGAAGATCCCCAATGGATTGCTCGCGACCGCTTTTTCCTTGACCCGGGACACATGTCCACGATGCTTTACGGCGTACTGGCCTTTACCGGCAAATTCACGCCCGAGGAGCTGGCTCAGTTCCGTCAATGGGGCAGCGTGACTCCGGGGCATCCAGAGCTTGATGTCAATCGCGGCATCGAGAACAGCTCCGGCCCCTTAGGTCAGGGGCACGCCATGGCCGTGGGCTGCGCCATAGCCGAGCGTTTTCTTGTGGCACGCTTCGGCGAGGCTGCCTGCGGACACAAGACCTACGCCTTTATCAGCGACGGCGGAATACAGGAGGAAATCAGCCAGGGCGCCGGACGACTTGCCGGACACTTAGGACTGAATAACCTTATAATGTTCTATGACTCGAACAAGGTGCAACTATCCACCACCACAGATGCTGTGACTGATGAAGACACCGCGGCCAAATATCGTGCTTGGGGCTGGAACGTAATCGACATCGATGGCAGCGATTGCGCAGCCATAGCCGCCGCCATAGAGACGGCTCGCGAGGAGGAACACCGCCCTACCCTAATCATCGGACATACAATTATGGCCAAAGGCGCTGTACGCCCCGATGGTACAAGCCTCGAAGGAGCTGTATCCACACATGGCCAACCACTAACGGGCGCCGGAGCAGACTTGGATGCCACCATACGAGGCCTCGGCGGTGATCCGTCCAAGCCCTTTGAAATACGCAAATCCACATGCGAACTCTATGCGGCACGCGCCGACCAGCTGCGCAAGATCGTGGCCGAACGCCGGGCTGCCGCCAAAGCATGGACCGAAGCCAACCCCGAAGCTGCAAAGACCTTACAAGACTACATCGATGGCAAGTTGCCGCATATCGAATACGATGGTATCGAATTCAAAGCTAATGAGGCTTCGCGCAACGCCTCGGCCAAGGTTCTGGGACTGCTTGCACAGACCGTAGATAATATGATTGTATCGTCGGCCGACCTTGCCAATTCGGACAAAACCGACGGGTACCTGAAGCAGACTCGTGCCTTTACTCGCGGCGATTTCGGCGGCAAATTCCTGCAATCCGGCGTGGCCGAATTGACTATGGCCGCCGCTATCAACGGCATCGCCCTGCATGGCGGATGTATTGGTGCCTGCGGCACATTCTTCGTATTCAGCGATTACATCAAACCGGCTTTGCGCATGTCAGCACTTATGGAACTGCCCGTGAAGTACATATTCACACACGATGCTTTCCGTGTAGGCGAGGACGGTCCCACTCACCAGCCGGTAGAGCAGGAAGCGCAAATACGCCTTATGGAGCTTCTTGACAACTTCGGAGGTCGCCAAAGCACTTTGGTTTTGCGCCCCGCCGACAGTGCCGAGACCGCCGTGGCATGGAAAATGGCCATGGACAATAAGGAATGCCCGACGGTGCTGATACTTTCACGCCAAAATCTCGAAGACCTGCCTGCCGCTGACGGCAACCGACGCAAAGCCGCATACGGCGCGCAGCGTGGCGGATACACCGTCATCGAGGCCGAAAATCCCGAGCTGATACTCGTAGCTAACGGCAGTGAGGTCGCTTTGGCCGTACATGCCGCCGAAGCCCTGGCCGAAGAAGGCCGCAGCGTACGCGTGGTTTCCGTCCCATCCGTAGGCCTATTCCTGCGTCAGGACAAGGAATACCGCGACAGCGTTCTCACACCCGGCATTCCGCGCTATGGCATCACCGCCGGGCTGCCTGCGGCATTGTATCCGCTGATGCGCGGTACCGCCAAATGGGATGTCTTCGGACTCGAGCACTTCGGCGCATCCGCGCCCTACAAGGTCCTGGACGAGAAATTCGGTTTCAACGATGCCAATGTCCTGACAAACATCATTGAATTCATAGAGGGCTGAACAACAGACCTTTTAAGCAAATAATTCAGGGCGGCAGACAATCCGATGTCTGCCGCCCTGTTTTTGTGTATTGTGTATAGGCGCGTTGCGCCGCATTACCTCGCCTTATGCCTGCGTGTAAGCTCGCATGCGGCGCATACCTTCGGCCAAAAGTGCTCGGGTGGTGGCAAGGTTGATACGCACAAATCCCTCGCCCTCAACGCCATAGGCCGTACCAGGCTGCACCCATACGCCGGTGTCTCGTCTGAGCGCCTCCGCGAACTCAGCTACTGTCTGCCCGCGTCCTTCGAGCATCTCCCGACAGTCTGCCCATGCGAGATAGGTGCCTTCGAGGGGCAATATGCGCATTCCGGAGATGCTTCTGGAGACGTAATCGCGCACACTCTCGTAATTGGCATGTACGTATCTGAGCATAGCCTGTAACCACGCTTCGCCTTCGTTATATGCCTTCTGCAAAGCGATGATTGCAAAGGGACTGATGTCGCATGTCTCATTGTCGTTGATTGCGCGATTGATAAGGCGGCGCAAGTGTGCATCCTTAACTACAATATTGGCTACCTGCAAGCCGGCAAGGTTGAAGGCTTTGCTGGGCGAAATCATTGTAATGCAGTCGCCGTCACACAGCGTGGACATGGGCGTGTAGATATGTGGTGCAAAGACTATCTCACAGTGTATCTCATCGCTTATCAGGGTCACATCGTGCTTGCGGCACAATTCGTAAACGCGGCGCAAGTCCTCGGCGGACCATACGCGGCCGCCTGGATTGTGGGGATTACACAACACCATGGCCGTGCTCTTGGGATCGGCAAGGGCTTTCTCCAAAGACTCGAAGTCCATTTGGTATAGCCCGTGACTATCCAAATGTAGCGGAGCGTTCATATTGCGGCATCCGGCATTGCGTATGCTCGAAAAAAAGCAATTGTATACAGGTGTTTGTACCACCACGCCATCCCCGGGTCGGGTGACTGCACGCAGCACGGCGGCAAGGGCGGGAAGCACTCCTGTGGTCGGGATAAACAAGTCGCGGTCTATATGCCAATGGTGGCGGCGCTCAAACCACGAGGATATGGCATCATAGTACTCATCACCGGGGAAGCTGTAGCCAAAGACCCCGTGAGCAGCGCGATGCACAAGCGCTTCCACAATTTCGGGCGCCGTCTTGAAGTCCATATCGGCTACCCATAGCGGTATCACGTCGTGTCCCGGGACACTGTATCCATCCCATTTCATGCTGTCGGTGTGCAGCCTATTGACCGGAGTGTCAAAATCGTATCTTTCCATATCCATGGCAGTGTTATGTTTTGTATGGTTGTAAGTATTTATATTCTATTGTTTATTCATACCTGCTTGGCGTTAGGCTCGACAGTTCTGAGATTCGATCGACGGACCTAAGTATCGGCAGGCAAAGACTCGGCGGCAATAGCTGTGGCGTGTTTCAGCCACCGGCCACGCACAAAGAGTAGAACAAAGAGCGCACCGCGGAAGCACAATTCGATGCACATGGCCAGCCACACGCCGTACAGCCCCATTGACGGAGCAAGTATAGCGGACAACGTCAGGCGGACAGCCCAGATACTGCCGAAATTGATAAAAGCCGGTACAGTGGCATAGCGTGCGCCTATGGCGATGCCGTAGCCGACTATGGCGGCGCCAAACATCGGCTCGGCCCAAGCCTCGGTGCGCAAGGCCATGGCTCCTAATTCGCGGACATAAACGTCTGGCGTAAAAAAGGCTATCATGTCGTAGGCGCAGAACCACATGACTACGCCAAGTACGCCCATAATGGCTATACCAAGTGTCATGGTAATACGCCCGAAGCTTACGGCAAGTGCTCGGCGCCCAGCCCCGAGGCTCTGCCCGACAAGAGTTGTAGCGGCCTCGCCGATGCCATAACCGGGCATATAGCACAGGCTTTCGGCTGTAACAGCAAAGGCGTTGGCGGCAATGGCGGTATTGCCTAACGGCGCAACAATGGCGGTTATCAGAATTTGGGCACCACACATCACTACACGCTCCAGCGCCAAGGGGCTGGCCACGGAAACGGCGTGCCGCATGACACGACCATTGAGACGCCACCACGTCCCGACAAAGCCGCGAGCACGCGACCACGGACGCGACAGCGCCGGCGAGCGGCGCAATAGGTACCACAACAGAAATACGCAGCCCACAACTTGGGCCATGGCCGTACCGATGGCGGCGCCGGTGACGCCGAGCCCGGCACCGGGCAGTGTCAGCACGCCCCAAGGTGTCTCTATGGCATGTGCCGGGTATATCATAAAGAAGTTGAATACAACATCAAGGGTGCACATCACCACCGCTATCACACCGGGAACAAGTATATTACCGCTGCTGCGCAGCATCGCCCCGGCCATAAAAGTAAGGTATACTACCGGCATCGAGGCTCCGAAGATGGAAAAGTAGGAAGTACTCATGTCGCATACGACGCCCTTGCCGCCAAGCCAGTGCGGCAGCCCGGGAGCAATAGCCACGGCAAGCAAGGCCACCAATACACCGACAGCGGTAACAATGACCGTGCCTTGACGCACCACACTGCGAGCCTCGGCGTCTTTGCCGCCGCCCAGAAGATGGGCCACCTGCACGGAGAAGCCCATAACCGTGGCCGTACCCAAGCCCCAAAAGAGCCATGTCGTAGTTGCAATAAGTCCTATCGAAGCGGCCGGCTCGGCACCGAGGTGACCCACCATAGCAGCGTCGATATACTCCATAAGCAGCGTGGACAACTGGGCCATAATGGCAGGCCAACTAAGCCGCGACACCATGGCAAGTTTGCCGCGCAGTGTCGCCACTCGCGGCGACCGCAATTGGGCCGCGAGGTCTGATGCCGCGCCTCGGCTCATGCGTCGGCGCTGCCGGTGGTGACTATGCGGCAGTCGGCAGGCGACTGGATGTTCTCGTCAAGTATCACCTCGCCCACGCTGTCGCAATAGATGTATCCGTGGCGCGGATTCTTGATACTGGTGACATGTCCGTGCAGCCCGGCACGCACGTCCGAGTCCTCGAAGGCCAAGTCGGCATCAGCGCCGAAGGTGCAGTTCTCGAGCACCAAGTCGTGGCAATAGCACAAGGGCTGGGTGCCGGTGATATGGCAGTTGACAAGGCGCAGGCCGTGCGAATACCAACCGAGGTACTCGCCGTGCAGCTCGCTGTCGCGCACAGTGACGCCCACGGTGTTCCACAGGGCGTCTTTGCTGTAAATCTTGGCGTTACGTATCAACACGTCGTGACAGTACTGGAAGGAATAATTGCCGTGCTGCTCGTATCGGTCGATGACCACATGGTCGGTGTGCATAAACAGGTAGTCGGCATTGAACATCTTGACATCTTCGAGGGTGACATCGCAGCAATGCCACAGGGTTTCCTGCGCATTTGGGAATTCGACACCGCTGACATACAGCCCTTTGAGTTCACGGAACATCTTGGGCGCTTCGACACGGCAGTTGCGCATCACGCAGTCTTGGCTGTACCACAGCGCGGCACGGGCGCCCTCGGTGAAGTAGCAGCCTTCGACCTCGAAGTTGCGTGCGTGCCAGAATGGGTACTTGCCGCGAAACTCGCAATGACGTGCCACGACATCACGCGATGCCTTCAAAGCGCTCTCGCCGGGATTGATGATTACGTGTTCCAGCTCCAAATCGTGAGCGGCGAACAACGGCCGTTCGCCCCCGTATTCCTTATTCTCTATCTTTGTCTTTCCCATAACCTTATATCACTGTTGCGTATTATATAGTCTTTACCGATACCGCCGATTAGGACCTGCGCAAATACTCGCAAGCATCTCTGCCTATCGCTTGCATTGCGTCAATCCTTCTTTTCGGCGTATGCAAATGTACAAAGTATTTTCGAGACCACCCCACCGCTTAACATTGCTTAATTCTTACGCCTTTTCGTATGGTGTAACCTCGGAACATGTTCTCAGCATGCTTGCGCATTTGCTCAGAAATTTGTTCCTTTGTAAGAAGCATTTTTTTTGTACGTTTTAAGTTTCCGTCACCTAAAACTACAAACTTCCCGGGACTTGTCCAAATCGACAGGTCCCTTTTTTAGTGTCTTCGCTCAGACACACTCAGTGAAACACTACCCCTCGGTCGGGATGCACGGTAAAAACGCTTCCGCAACAATACCGCATTGAAAAGCCCCTCGGCGGTGGCCGAAGGGCGTATGAGTTAGGGATAGTTAGCCCGAATGGGTCAAGACCTTAGGCTTGACGGCTTGCCGCAATAGCCCGGCGGCGGTGCCGCAACTCCATAAAATTCATTTACCATATAAAGAAGCGCAATAATCTACTTGTCCTGGTAATATCTTAGTTATATACGATATGACATCCTTACAAATTGATATCATATCCTCTTTCGTAATTGGTTGTTGTTCAGTACGCCATCCACCATGAGAAAGGTCGTTAATTAGGGTGTAATTTTGTTTGCAGTCGCTAAAAGCTTCTTTAAGGAACTCTTTGAGTTTGGACTGAGAAACCTCCAGTTTACTCCATTTCATAATAGTCTCAATAATGTGCCTTATTGAGTTTGGAGTTGTATGGGATGGATTTAATTGTCCTATTGAAATTCTATAAATATCGCGCAAATGTGATATATAGGGCACACTGAAATTTTCATCTAATGGAAGAAGTGAATTATTGTCAAGATAAAAATTTTCTTTAGTGACATCATTACCTGCTAATATCCTCATAAAGTCATTATTATGCGTTAGAGCAATAAAACGAGACCTTTTCATTTTATCGAAAATTGACGTTAATTCACGTAAAACATCTACTAAAGTATACACATAATTATAATCCATGCTCGAAATCGGATCATCGAAGATAAAAAATAACTTATCAAAATCGGATTCGGAGGAAACTTGCGAAATAGTGTCACCAATAAAATAAGCAAATGCAACAATACTTTTTTCTCCATCACTTAGAACTCGTTTAGCTTCTTTCTCGATGAGAGGTTGATGTCGTAAAATTAAACGGAATGTATTTGCATCGAAAGTATACTTATCTGAAAAAAAGTGATTTAGAACTTTTCGAATAATCGACACAATCAATTCTTTACGCTCCGTTTTTATGGCGTTTCGCTTTAACTTAATTGATTGGTTAAGTTCATTAAATTGAACTCGGATTTTATTTAATATGTCGCGCTTCTCAGAAGTTTCTTTAAGTATATGAATTCGAGCACTTCTAAGAATATCCCTGCGTATGCTTCTATTTAGAGAGTCAACTTTAGCAATACTGCTATTCGCAGATTCTATTGCTAAATTAAGATTCGCAATAGAATCCCTTAATTGGTTTGAATAGGCCTGCAAATCAGCGACTAATACTTCCGGGACACATAAGGATATAGAAATATTATCCTTTTTAGATTTTATATATCCGAGTATTGAATCAATAGTATCAATTAACGGTTTCGGATTAAATTCAATCTCTATAGACGAAAGATTGCTGAAATATTTCGATTTATATTCGCTATAAAGCTGAAAAGCTCTGAGGTATTCTGATTCCAGATTATTTAGATATTCGATATATGCTCGCAGTTTTAATTCATAACTTGATAGCATTTTTAAGATTTGAGATTCTTTATCTTTAAAAAAATCAACAATACTATCAATCCATCCCAGACTCTCATCATGGAGAAGTTGACGACAAAACGGACAGATAGATTGGTTGCCTTTTTTATATAAATCAATACCCTTTTCAAAAAACAATCTATCTTCAAGAATTGATTTCCGTAATTCGTCAGCAAATCTATTGATAGTATATTCCTCTTGAAAAATTAAATACAAATTACTTAGATTCTCCAATTCTTTAAAGACACTGAGAGAATTGATTGTTGATAAAGGTTGGGGAACTGCTTTAATCTTATTATAATCCTCTAAACAAAGAGATAATGGTCTAATTCCAATCTCATCAATTTCTCCTCTAAAGTTAAGTAAATCAGTAATTGCTAATCCTTTGTATTCTGAAAGCCGAATAATGTTAGGAATAGGGTCAATCATTGACGAAGTAAAGTCTAAGATTTGTTTTTCAATGGAAGCTTTTAATGCCTTTCCTTTTTCTTCAATTTCTTTAAGGATCCTTTCATCATTGGATAAGTCAATACTAGCTTCCCCCAAAATATATCCCTGGACATTCGGATTTTTATCATACTGAAAGTATTCTATATTTTGTTCAACGTAATCCTGATTGAAAACATGGTATATATAAGAAGGCTCAGATTGTAAATCAGAAGAGTCACGCGTGATGTTCAAATTTATGTTTTCAGTTTGGCGTCCCTCTTTATCGATTATTTGAAGTGAGAACGAAGTATTCTGTTGGCCAAATGTAATCAAAGATGAAAAAGGAAACAACGGCTCCCGCTTTGATTTTAAAGAAGCTGCGAGTTCAAACGCACGGCTCAAAAAGGTTTTTCCTGTACCGTTATTCGCGAAAATTCCAATTTGCAAACTATTTAATTCTAATGACGAATTAAAGTCTTGCAACGGTGCTAAATTTGAACATGATATATTAAACTTAATTTTAGCCATATTCAAGAAAGTTAAAATTTATCAAACGTAGTGAAATATGGAACATATCGTTGGTGGCCGCTGCGCTCCAGTTGATAGGCGTTGGGATCAATGTCTTTGACGGGTTCGAGGCTCTTTATCTCGAAGCCGAGATAGAAGTCGCCGGACGGCGAGAAGCCGAGGGCTTCGAGCGCGGGTTTCGGGAAGAACTTCGGGCCATCGCCTTTAAGACGCAGTAGCAGTCGCTCGCTGTCGTGATGCAAGAGAAGATATTTGGTTTTCTCGAAGCCCGACACGAGGTTGATGGAACCTATGCCGAGTGCCGCCGGAACATAGTACAACATCTGTTCCTTGATGACAGGAAGTTGCTCTGTCTTATAATAGCCGACAAGCACGAGGTCTTCGGGCGCCGGCATATCTGCGACATTATACTGCAAACCTCTCTGCGGTATCGCCCCTTTCACGAGGTCGATGGCGACAGGCGCCGTGAGTATCTGCACAAGGTGCTGATGTAGCAATGTGCCCTCTCCTGCAGGATTGCTATGGTCGGGCAACAAGGGGAACGCCCCGATGTTGACCGACTCGATACTGCGGTAGTAGTAGCGTTTCTTTATGCTCTCGTCATCGCCGCGACCGGGGAAAAGGATGTAGCCGCCTATGATTTCTTTGGCGGCGTAGCCGTAGCGGTTCTCGCGTTTCTGCCCGTAGTAGATGGCATCGCGGTAGCGGTGCATTTGATTGATTGCATCCGAAGGAGGATAGTCTGCGCCTGTCTGATTGAGATCTGAGATTTCGTCAGCGTCCTCTTTAGAAAGTCGGTCATCGTCAGTTACGCGATATTTCGCGTCATACAGATAGGTCAGCTCGAAGCCATCGGGCTTACGCACTGTAAGCACGATGTCGGGCCGATTGTCAGTGGTGGCCGTATGCACTTCACCGCTCCGGCGGTTGAAGGTGTGCTGATAATGCAGCCTCACTTCGTCCTCGCCGTAGTAATAGCGGACGGTGTGTTCGGCGGTCGAGTCGCTGAACGGTTCGAGCATAACCATCGGTTCTTCTCGAATTTCTTCGGGATTGGCGAAGTCAAGGCCGAGGATTTCAGCGACCATAGAGCGCATCTTCAGGAAGCACCACAATTCGTACAGCTCCCACACAGGGCGCACGCCGATGTTGTTGCTGCCCTCGAACAGCTCGATGCCCTTTTGGAGCATGAGCCAGTAGCGGTAAACCTGAGCGTAGCCGGTGCGCTTTTGGAGCACCATGCTCTCGCTGTGTAGCGGTTCGCCGCGCAGATTGCGGAGCAACGGACTCATGGCGAGTTTGCGCAGTCGGCTCTGATAGTTGTCGAGTTCGGTAATTTCGCTCTGCGCGATCTCGCTCCCTTTCTGCTCCGCTTTCGCTTTGAGCTGACGGAAGATTGCATCGAGCCTCCGGCTTATGCGTTCGAGCGTAAATTTTACGAAGCGGTTCTCGCGTGTGTTGTTGGTGTTTTCCGTTATCTCGTGCCGGAAATAAGCGGTTTCAAGCATCTGCTCAGCCTTACGCTCGGCAAACAGCCGTGCCATTTGGGGAGTCCAGCGTTTGATGCGCTCAGGCTTACTGAACCGCACATCGCGGGTTTCGCGCAGGTGCGGACGATTTACAATATAAGTGACGGCCTTGATATAGCCGTCTATCACCTCGCGGAAGATAGAGAGCCATACATCATCGTTGCTGCTCTTTCCATCGAGGCTCAGGGTCTGCAAGGTCTTGGAGAGATACTTGTAGATTATATCGTTATACTCGCGGTTTATGTCGGCGAGTATATAATTGTAGTCCTCCTTTGTGTCAAGTTTCGGCGACACTACGCGGAATGAAAGTGTGTCGGTGCGCTCTTTCTCCCCTTTCGAGCGGTAGCGGAAAGAAAGGTCGAACAATCCCGGTTCGTTGATGAAATCGAGCGAGGCGGCGAGCAGCCAGTCGCTTTCTCCTATTTTCACCGCTGTAAACATATCCTGCACCTCTTTAAGTCGATGTACTATTCTTGGTGGCTCGGCAAGCCCCGAAAACTGGAGCGAGAAGTTATAGGCGGCGGTTTCGTAGAAAACAGGCGGCAGTTCGAGCCACGCGGTGCTGTCAGGCTCGCCGACTTCGGAAGGCTCGGAAGCCGTAGGCTCGGCGAGCGAGAGTGTGCCGGGCAAGGATGAACGGTAATCGCAGTAAGTGAGGGCGGTCTCGGTTGAGCCGACACGGGCGCGGAATCTCCGCCACAGTCTGCCGTTGTCGGCGGCTGTTGCGGCCTGAATCTTCACGCGGTTGTCGGCGCTGATAAAACTGAGAACGTCCATACGCGGTGACGTTTACGGCCAGAACGAAGTGAACTGGCCTCGGTCGAGCCTGTCTGCCATTTCCTTTACTTTGTCCGCTGACTGCGGATAGGAGGCCGTATAGTCGGCCAACGCTTTAAGCGGCTCTTTGAGCAGGTCGACATCGCCCTCAATACGCGGCAATACTTTCATCATAAGAATTGAGTCGATAGTCGTGGCGAGGAGTTTTTCTTTCTCGACATCGGGCGAGTCGGCGCGGAGAGCGGCGAAATAGAGTATCAGCTCGTTCTGCACACGGTAGGCAATCTTGAACGGTGTGCCGTTCAAGGCGCGGTTTAGCGCGGCGAGTTTGCTGGGCAGTTCATCTTTGAGGAACTGGTGGTCTTCCTCAGCCATTGCCGCGAGTGCTTCGTCTGCCGATACGAACTTCGGCAGGAAAAGGTCTTTGCCGAGTGGATTATCCACGTATGCCAGTTCTTCGTAATCATCGAAGAACGACATAGGGAGCAGATTTTGATGTTGTTTTCTAAGCACAAAATTACGAAAGATCCTTGACATAGGCAAGTATTTTAGGAGATTATATCCTGAAAATATGTGGCTTATGACTGGAAATATAAAAAGTGAGCAAGGCAGATCCGGCTCACGCTCCGATAGCATAGACTTATCTACCAACAGGCGGGGGGCATCGGCATCCCGACCCGCGCTTCCTGCAATGCAAAGTTAAGAATTTATTCATAAAACGCCGCTTGCGGAGAGCGAAAATGAGTCGTGGTATGGAAACTTTTCACAACACTTGCCACTTGACTCTACATCGAACGAAAAAACATCGGAATATTTGGCCGTTACACAGAAAATGCGTACCTTTGCAGTCGCTTAACAGCACAACACATCTTATACATAACACTTTACAAAACAACGTTTAATGGCAACAAAAATCAGACTGCAACGCCATGGTCGCAAGAACTATGCGTTCTATCCTATTGTTATCGCCGACAGCAGAGCACCACGAGATGGTCGATTCATTGAGCGAATTGGTTCGTACAACCCCAACACCAATCCCGCCACAATCACACTGAATTTCGAACGTGCTTTGTATTGGGTTAACACCGGTGCACAACCCACCAACACCGTACGCAACATCCTGTCCCGCGAGGGCGTGATGCTGATGAAACACCTCCAGGGCGGCGTCAAGAAAGGCGCTTTTGACGAAGCCGAGGCTCAACGCCGCTTCGATGCCTGGAAGGCTGACAAGAGCAAGAAAATTGAAGCCGTAAAGACTTCAGAAGCAGACAAGAAGAAACAAGAGGCTCAGACACGTCTGACCGAAGAAGAGGCTAAGAACAAAGCTAAGGCCGAAGCCGTAGCCAAAAAGAAAGCCGAAATCGCCGCTGCCAAGGCTGAAGCCGAAGCCGCTGCCGCTGCCGAAGCTGCCGTCCAAGAAGGCGAAGGCGAGGCCGCTGCCGCCGAAGCCGAAGCTCCTGCTGCCGAATAAGGCACGTCTCGAGCTCACATCGCCTATAAAGCCCTCGGACACATATGTCCGGGGGCTTTATATGTGTCTATCTTTGCGACAAAAAAACATTTTGGCATCGGATTTGTTGAATATAAGGACGCGCCGCTCCCGAGACGCGCCACACACCAACATCAACACAACGATTAAGACAACCGAACTATGAACACACACGATAACAAGCATAACGACAGTCACTGCAAGACCACGGACAAAAAGACTCTTGTGGTCATCGGCGGAGGTTTTGCCGGACTAAATCTCGTCAAACGCCTAAACAAACGACAATGGGACGTTGTCGTCATCGACCGCTTCAATTTCCACAGCTTTCCGCCGCTGTTTTATCAAGTGGCGTCTGCGGGTCTTGACCCCGGCAGTATCAGCTTTCCATTGAGGCGTGAGATGCGGCAGCGTCGGCTGCGCGGCTGCACATTCCACCTGGGCGAGGTATCCGAGATAGACACTACAACCAAGACCTTAAGCACTCAGTACGAGACGCTGCATTACGACACCCTGGTTATCGCCGCCGGCACTACAAACAATTTCTTTGGCAATGACAGCTTGCAGCAAAGCGTGTACACGCTCAAGTCCGTACCCGAGGCCATACGTTGCCGCAACGACATACTGGCCAGACTGGAACGTGCATCATTGGAACCCGATGCAGACAAGCGTCGCCGCCTACTGTCTTTCGCCATCATTGGCGGAGGTCCCGCCGGTGTCGAGGTTGCCGGTGCCATAGGCGAGATGAAGCGCTACCTGCTGCGGCGCGAATATCCGGGCATAAGCATTGATGATGTATCAGTAACGCTTATCGAAGGCACCGGGCGACTGCTCCAAGCCATGGACGAACAATCATCGGCACACGCACTCGAGTATATGGGCCACCTGATGGTAGACGTACGCCTTAACGCCTTGGTCAAAAGCTACGAAGACAATACTATCACCTTCACCGATGGAACACAGATGTACAGCGAAATGGTCATCTGGACCGCCGGGGTCAAGGGCATACCCTTCACCTTTGTCGGCACACAGCCACAGATGGCGCGTGGCGGGCGTTTCGAGGTTGACGAGTTCAACCGCGTGGCCGGGCTGCAAGACATCTATGCCATAGGCGATATAGCGTCACACAGCGATGAGCGCTATCCACGCGGATGTCCGCAAGTAGCACAAGTGGCCATACAGCAAGGCATTAACTTGGCGCGCAACCTCGGTCGGGACACAGCACGCCGCCGACCCTTCGTATATAAAGACAAGGGAAGCATGGCCACCATCGGCCGCAACCGAGCTGTCGTCGACCTTCCTCACCCAAAGTTGCACATCTACGGCCGTCCCGCATGGTTGGCATGGATGTTAATACACCTATTGTCACTACTGGGAATGCGCAACAAAATTTCCGTATTCATCAATTGGGTTTGGGGCTACTTCACCTACTCGTCCGGCCTGCGCCTGCTCATCCTCCCCACGCGCTTCCCATTACGCCAGCGCTGGGATCCTCTCGACAACCACAACCCCGCCGAATAAACATCTACCGAAAGGCATTTTAATACAGTAAAAACTTTTGAGCAATGCTGCATAAGGAGTCAAATGAGATCTCCGGCTGCATTCAATTTACACATTAATTCATATTGGCTCAAGACACTTTCGTAGCTGTGAAACAAAATCCGTCCTCTCATCTCGCGAAAGGCAGTCCTTTCCAATACTTTATCAAATTGTTCCTTTCGATTCCGAGGCGCAACGATAAAAAAGCGACTATAAAAATCCTGTAAATCACAGAATTTTGTTACCGAATTCTGTATATCGGTGGAGTGTTCCACTTCAAAAAAGCTATTCGGCATCGCGCGGTCGTTAAACCAGATAGCATCCACGGTTTTTAGCCCTATCGGTTATACGTTCATACGAGAATTGAGGTATATGAATTGTCGAGCAAACATCCTTCAATGGCCGCTCAAGGAACTTATGATTCTGATCCTGCGCAGGGACATAAGTTGTAAAGTGTTTCATATTACCGATCTCAATAATAAGACCTTGGAAATAGCTATGCGTAAATTTCTCTTCGCTTTTTGCGTCCTTAGAGTGTATGTCGAATTTGCGCATAACCTCTGCTCGACACTCCTCAAGAGCCCAAAGCCCGGGTTACACTCTAAAAATCTCATTGGACTGTTGTACAATCCTACGGATAGACTCATTTGGGGTCTTGGTAGCCCATGACCGTGTATCTACCAAACGATACAAATTGCCAAGAGTGGCATATCCTCCATTCTCACGCAACGCGTCTATCACTTGCTGCGCCTGCGTAAACATCTTCTGCGCCATAATATTCTGCCAAATTACATTTTTAACATACAGTTAATACGTAGTTCTTGTCAAATATGTTTGACAGTACTATAATTTTCAGTCTCTTATACAGCAGTCATCTGCCGAAGAAGGCGTCGACGGATGCCTTGGGGAGGGTGTACATCACGACCAAGCCGTCCGGCGTATATCCAGGGGCAGGCAAGCGGAAAAGCTCGCTAAGCAAGCGTTCCATTTCTTCTTCGCTCAGGGGTTGACGAGCTTCTATGGCCGCAGTACGCGCCATGGCCAAGGCAAGGCGTCGATGTATATCGACACCTGCGCTCTCGACACCTCCGCTTTCGACTATCTGACGGATTATGGACACGAGGCTTTCGGCCGCGCCGGCGCCGTTGAGGGCGGCAGGGGCAGCCGTTACAATCCAATGTGTCGCGTCTTTCTTTTGAACACGGAAGCCAAGACGTTCCAACTCGGGCTGCATTTCCGATGCCATAGGTGCGGTGTCGCAATCAATTTCGGCTTCTTCTTCGAAAAGCAACTGCTGGGACGGCATCGATCCTTGCCCCATATCATTGATGTATCGGTCAAATAGTATCGAAATATGTGCGCGTCGAGCATCCACTATCAGCAGCCCTTCACTGTTTTCGCACAATATGTAGCGGTTATCAAAGTGCATCACCCGCTTATATACGCGGTTAGAAGCATCCCCGGCTGACGTTGCGTCCAGTTCCATTGTGGTCTGCTTGGCAGTCGTAGGCATATCTTCCATAGGTATTCCGCCTTCGTTGAAACGGCGATAGAGCTTTTCCCAATCGCGGTTGAGAGCCGAACCTCGCTCAGTATAATGACCTCCACCCGTATAGTTTCCGTTAGACCTGCTCGACACCGGTGTATCCGGCACAGAAGTCGCAAACGGATTATAATTCGGGTCCAACGAATCGTTAACGGCGCGATCAGGAGCCGCCGCGTTGGGATTAAGCGGTGGAATATCAGGCACATCCGTGGCATCAAAATCTATGGCCGGTGCCACATTATACTTTCCGAGAGACTCCTTGACAGCCGCCGTGAGCACTTGCCACATCAGTTGCTCGTCCTCAAACTTGATTTCGTGTTTCTGTGGATGAACGTTTACATCCACACGATCGGCCGGGACTTCGAAACTTATAAAATAATTGGGTTGCACATCGGCGCTTATGAGATCCTGATAGCATGTCATCACCGCCTTATGGAAATACGGATGACGCATATTGCGACCGTTGACAAAGAAGTACTGGCATGCATTTCGGCGACGTGCGCCCTGCGGCAGGCCTACATACCCCGTAATCTTGCCTACGGACACGGCTGTCTCTATGGGTATTATGTTGTTCTCAACATTACGACCGAACAGGGCGCCTATGCGCTGCTTGAGCGTCTGTCGCGGTAGTTGATACTCGAGTGCATCGTTGTGTATCAGCGTGAAAGCCACATCTGTGTTCACCAGTGCCAAGCGCTCGAATTCATGCAATATATGGCTGTATTCCACCGAGTCTTTTTTAAGAAAGCGGCGACGAGCCACAAAATTGAAAAACAAGTGCTTGACCATAATATTGGTGCCCGACGTACATACACAAGGCTCTTGACTTTGGAATTCGGAGCCCTTGATGATGATGCATGTACCCACGCTGTCGCCGGGGCGCTGGGTGCGCATTTCGACCTCGCTGACGGCCACAATACTGGGCAGTGCCTCGCCTCTAAAACCCATGGTATGGAGCGTGAACAAATCATCAGCATGTCTAATCTTGGATGTTGCATGGCGTTCGAAAGCCATACGCGCATCTATCGCCGACATTCCGCAGCCATTGTCCACCACCTGAATTAAGGTTTTTCCTGCGTCTTTGATGACTATCTGTACATCAGTGGCACCGGCATCTATAGCGTTCTCTACAAGCTCCTTAACCACCGATGCGGGGCGCTGTATCACTTCTCCAGCGGCGATTTGATTGGCCACAGCATCGGGCAAGGTTTTAATAATGTTTTCGTCCATAAGCATACAAAGGTAGCATTTTTTTTCGATTATCCCACCGAAAAGTCGTACCTTTGTCATTCAGAAAATTGACTTGACAGTATATGAACCGATTAGGCCTGATACGTTTTACGCCACATTACCGCACCGTCCGCTGGGGCGGACAGCACATAGCTCAATTCAAAAACATACACCTCGAGGACACCCACGTAGGCGAAAGCTGGGAAATATCGTCTCTCGAGGGCATGGAAACAGTCATAGCCGAAGGTCCACTGTCGGGCATGACAATCACCGACCTGCTGCGCAACCACGGCGAGGAAATCCTCGGCAAAGAGTTGCACGAACGTTTCGGCGAGAAATTCCCGTTGCTTATCAAATTCATAGACGCAGAAGATGACTTGTCCATCCAGGTTCATCCGGACGATAAGCAGTCCAATGGGTGTGGTAAGACCGAATTGTGGTACATCATCGATGCCCAACCCGGCGCACATATTTATTCGGGGTTTAACCAAAAGCTGACACATGGCGAGATGACGCGCATCCTGAACGAACGTACCATCACCAACGTTTTAGCCAAGCATTACGCCCAAGCCGGAGATGTGTTCTACCTACCTGCCGGACGCGTGCACAGCATCGGAGCCGGCAATTTTGTCCTTGAAATACAGCAACCCAGCGACATTACTTACCGATTATGGGACTATGACCGCCGCGATGCCAACGGCAATTTGCGACCGCTGCATATAGACAGCGCTTTACAAGCAGTGGACTACACCCAAACCGATTTCGGCTTGGCTCGTCCCCAGCTTTTGGACGACCGCGAGACTGTCATCAAACGCACGCCCTTCTTCACCGTCACCGCGCTATGTGTCGAGGAAGCCGTCAAACTCGAAGTTTCGGCCAATCAGTCATTCCGCGTACTAATGGTGGTGGAAGGCAGCGGCACCATAGAGGACAGCAACGGTAATACTGCCATAATATCGCGTGGACATACCGTGCTGGTGCCGGCATCTACCGAATGGGTGGAAATACGCGCCACCGACCGACCCATGCGCGTCATCACGGCTTATATCGAGCCCATAATGCTTAGCTAAACACCAATACAAGGACACATTGCATACCATAAGGACACGTGCCGTCGATCATCATCGATGTCTACACCTCTATTTTCCGGAGAATGATATCGCACTGGCACGAAACTTGTCTAATTTCACCCCGCCGCTACCGGCTTTGCAAATGCGCCTTTGCGGCCAAAGCTTGCCCATGTGGTACGGCACAGAGGGCGATGCCTTCATTGACTATGGTATCGATGAGCACTGGTATGCCGCCACATCCGAAGCCTTTAGGCTGAAAGTGGACACAATGCCCACTCGCATAGAAGACTACAGACCGGAGCCTTGGGGATGGTCGCGTGCCTCGCGCAAGGCTTTCTTGGATGTAGGCGTACGTGCCGAGGCATTGCCCGACGATGAGGCCCTGACGCGTATGCGTTTGCTAAGTTCGCGCCGTACCACTGCCCTCTTGAGCCGGAGTATGGCCAAGGCTTTGCCCTTTGCCGTCACCGCTCCGCCACAGATATTCACCGACATAGACGCATTGGCCAAATGTGTCGCACAAATGCCGCATGGCTGCATCGCCAAAATGCCATGGTCCAATGCCGGACGAGGCAACATTAACTCGAACATAACTCCATCGACGGAAATGATACGTCGCTGCGCCGATGGCATAAAGCGCTATGGGATGGTTTGTGTCGAGCCGTGCCACGACCGTGTGGCCGATTTTGCCATGCTGTGGATGGCCAGAGACGATGGGACTGTCGAATACACGGGACTATCGCTTTTCGAAACTACCGATACGGGCGCATACACAGCCAATATAATCCTACCCGACAGCGACATACGCACCAAATTGCAGCAGTACATTCCGACAAAGCAATTAGATATGGTGGTACAAACCATGGGGCCGGAGCTCGAACGCATTATCAATGGCGCCTATCATGGGCCGTTGGGCGTGGATATGCTCGTGGCACGCACCGATGCGGGATACATCCTTGATGTGGCCGTGGAAGTAAATATGCGTCGCACCATGGGACACGTGGCCCATGCATTGGCTATGCGACACTTAGCCAATGGAAGCACAGGACGCATGTACGTGAATATCGCCGACAAAGGAAACCCTGAAGGCTCAAGATGCGAGCCAACGGAGGGATGCGACATCGATGTATACGGGCGCTTGAGACACGGACGCGTAAACCTAACACCCCCTACAGGCCGCTTTCGCTACATCTTCGAAGCGACATCAAGGCTCTAGCCTTCAAAAAAAAGCTACCAGCCTTTAGAAAACCTAAAGGCTCGGATATCAAACGCTGCAACACAATACCCGAGGTCGCATTCAAGCGCTGTATTGCGCCACGACACAGATGGAATACACCCTTACACGGCAGTCTACCCATCATATCATTGCGGCTTGCGATACTTGCCTTGGTCTGCGTCTTCAAGTATGCTGAGATAGGATGCATAACGCGACCGGGCTATGCGACTATCTTCCAAAGCATCGAGTACCGCACATCCCGGTTCGTGGGTATGCGTACAATTGGCAAAACGGCAGTCTCGCGCCAGAGCAAACATCTCGGGAAAGTAATGCGACACCTTCTCCTTGGACATATCTATTGTACCAAAGCCGCGGACGCCTGGAGTGTCAATGATAGCACCGCCTCCCGGGAGGTCGTACATTTCGCTGAAGGTGGTAGTATGCATTCCTGTATCGTGTGCATCGGAGAGGGCAGCCGTTTTGGCATCTATACCCGGCACCAAGACATTGAGCAGCGTGGTCTTACCCACACCGCTATTGCCGGCAAACAGCGCAGTCTTGCCTTGCAGGTATTCACGTAAGACATCCAGACCATCGCCATGTACAGCGCTGCAATGCAGCACCTTGTATCCAATGCTGCGATAGAGATAGGAGATAGCATCGAGGTACTCAAGCCAATCTTCATCCAAGAGGTCTATTTTATTGAACACAAGTGCCGCCGTAACACCATACGCTTCGGCCGTGGCAAGGAAACGATCAATGAAAGTCGTCGATGTGGTCGGATGCGACACCGTGGCCACAAGCACCGCAATATCTATATTGGCCGCTATAATATGAGACTCTTTGCTCAGATTGCTGGCACGACGTATGATATAATTACGCCGCTGCGCCACCTTGGTGATATAGTATGTGTCAGCACCACCCTCGGCAAAATCGACGAAGACGCAATCTCCCACAGCCACAGGATTGGTGGTGCGTATACCTTTGAGTCGAAAATTACCCTTAACCTTGCACGACACTTCGTCGCCGGCTTCCAAACGAACGACGTAACTATTCCCTGTATTGCGTATAACTATGCCTTGCATTGTATTATCCCGGGTGCTTACATTTATTTTAATAATTGATGTGTAAAGTTACGACTTTTTTTGCGGATTCAGCTCCCTACGAGACCGAAACGACTAAAGTCAAAGCGACAACGCAATTTTCAGCGTGTTT
>ULTX01043263.1_pt1 | contig 21309 bp, 20 predicted proteins | sample 1958041 | NCBI WGS metagenome assembly ULTX01 (sample SAMEA4835747, study PRJEB28245) | human gut metagenome | biome: gut microbiome; material: fecal sample | place: Denmark | collected 2008
CCGTCTGGGTATTGGCGAAAAGGCTCAGGTGAAAAAAATGATGAAGAATATCTATGATACGGATGATGCCTTCTTCAAGGAAATAGATTCCAGTATCCGTAAGAACTGCCACAAACTGCAGGATGTCAATGTATATCTCATCCAGTTCCAGAACTTCACGCAGGATCTGATGATGCTGATGGGCAACTTGATGAAGTTTAAGCTCCGTTTGCCTAGCTTCATGAAGAATTCACTTTACAAGCTGACTGCTAAAACTGTAGAAGATATCTTCACTAAGAATGATTTCTCTGATGCCAGTGTGCTGAAAACCGTGCTTCAGTTGCGCCAGTTCAACAAGCGCTTGGCGTTCAGCCAGCAATGGGTAACCGACTTTACCTTCCAGGTATTGATGCTTGCCAAAAAAGAGCCACGTCCATCAGATGAAGACGTAGAAAAGGCAAAGCAGAAGATGGGAAAGTAACAAATGTTGCGCCCAAAATGAAAAAATTAGCAGAATATTTGTTTTATTCAAATAATTCTCTTAAATTTGTAGCCAAAAATAATAGTCATGAGTGCAAATGAGAAAACAATTAATACGTTTGCCACAAGAGTAAGGCAGATGATTCTCAAGTTTGACGAGGTCAAGCAGGAAAATACTGAACTCTATGCGATGGTGGATGAGCGCGATGCCAAAATCAAGGCATTGGAGGAAAAGTTGGCTCAAGCGCAGAGTGATTACGACAGCTTGAAGATGGCAAAGATGATGACGATTTCTGACAATGATATGGAAACTACTCAGAAGCGCATCGCCAAGCTCATAAGAGATGTCAATAAGTGTATCACACTATTGGGTGAAAAGTAAAAATCGGAACGATGGCAGAACAAGAACAAGATAAATTACTCATACGATTACACGTCTATGATACAGATCTTTCGGTAAGAATACCTAGGGAAGACGAGGAGTATTATCGTAAATCAGCTAAGCTGATAGATGATATTGTAAACTCATATGCCAAGATTTTCAAAGGCAGAAAGAGCGATAAGGAAATCCTGTATATGGCGCTCATTGATGTGGCATTGAGATATGAGAAGGAATCGGATCGGAATGATACGAAACCTTATGATGATATTCTTGAGAAGCTTACCTCCGAGATTGAAGACGCTTTGAAATAAGAATATTAATAAACATATATATAATATAATATAATGATAGTAACTATTATAGCAGCCTTGGTGGCACTTGTTATAGGCGGTGCTGCTGGGTATTTCATTTTCCGTTATGTCATTAAGGGAAAATATAATGAAATGATAGAAGCTGCCAACAAAGAGGCAGAAGTAGTAAAAGAGAAGAAACTTTTGGAAGTGAAGGAGAAATTCCTTAACAAGAAGGCGGAACTCGAAAAAGAAGTGCAGCAGCGTAATTCTCGCATCCAGCAGATTGAGAATAAGCTGAAACAGCGCGAGATTTCTCTCAATCAGCGTCAGGAAGACCTCGGTCGACGCAAGATGGAGATTGATCAGTATCAGCAGCGTGTTGACAACGAGAAGAAACTCTTGTCTGTCAAGCAGCAGGAACTTGATAAGATGCAGAAACAGGAGCAGGCTAAACTGGAAGAACTTTCTGGTCTGAGTGCTGAAGAGGCTAAGCAGAGATTGATTGAGAGTCTGAAAGATCAGGCTAAACTCGATGCTGCAAGCTATGTGAACGAAATTATGGATGATGCCAAACTCAATGCTAACCAGCAGGCTAAGAAGATTGTGATTCAGACAATCCAGCGTGTTGCTACAGAAACAGCCATTGAAAACTCTGTTAGCGTTTTCCATATTGATAATGATGAGGTGAAGGGACGTATTATCGGTCGTGAAGGCCGTAATATCCGTGCTCTGGAGGCAGCAACTGGTGTAGAAATCGTTGTGGATGATACTCCTGAGGCAATCGTTATCTCAGCCTTCGACCCTGTTCGTCGTGAGGTTTGCCGTCTGGCTCTCCATCAGTTGGTTGCTGACGGCCGTATCCACCCAGCCCGTATTGAGGAGGTGGTAGCCAAGGTGAAGAAGCAGTTGGATAATGAAATTATCGAAACTGGTAAGCGTACAGTTATCGACCTCGGTATTCATGGTCTGCACCCAGAGTTGATTCGTATCATCGGTAAGATGAAGTACCGTTCTTCTTATGGTCAGAACCTCTTGCAGCATGCCCGTGAAACCGCTAACCTCTGTGCGGTTATGGCTTCTGAATTGGGATTGAATCCTAAGAAGGCTAAACGTGCCGGTCTTTTGCACGATATTGGTAAGGTGCCTGATGAGGAGAGTGAATTGCCACACGCATTGTATGGTGCCAAGATTGCAGAGAGGTATAAGGAAAAACCTGATATCTGCAATGCCATCGGTGCTCACCATGATGAGATGGAGATGAACACATTATTGGCTCCTATCGTACAGGTTTGTGATGCTATCTCTGGTGCTCGTCCTGGTGCCCGTCGTGAGATTGTAGAGGCTTACATCAAGCGTTTGAATGATCTCGAAGCTATCGCCATGAGTTATCCTGGCGTAACCAAGACTTACGCTATCCAGGCAGGTCGTGAACTCCGTGTCATCGTGGGTGCGGATAAGATGAACGATGAAGAGAGCATCAAGCTTTCTGATGAAATCGCAACCAAGATTCAGAATGAGATGACTTATCCTGGTCAGGTTAAGATTACTGTAATTCGTGAAACCCGAAGCGTAGCTTACGCTAAGTAAGATAGAATTATATTTGAAGTTTAAATTGTCGTTTCTCTTCTGCAAGGTAGAGAGATGTATCTTGATAAAGCCGTACTCTGGAAAAAGGGTGCGGCTTTTCTTTTCCCTTTTCAGAATATGATGAAAGCAGAACAGAAAGTATTAAAGCGATTCAATAAAGGATGTGTTGACTATCATCTTTTGCAGGATGGGGACCGTATTCTTATTGCCTTGAGTGGAGGCAAGGATTCATTGGAACTTGTCCGTTTGCTGGCTCAGCGTGCCCGTATCTATAAACCTCATATCGAGGTGGAGGCGGCGCATATCATCATGGATAACATTCCTTACGAGACCGACCGTTCTTATCTACAGGATTTCTGTGCAGAGAATGGCATCAAGCTCCATATCCTTCATAGTTCGTTTGATGAATCCACCGATCCCCGTAAGACCCGTTGCTTCCTCTGTGCCTGGAACCGACGTAAGACGCTCTTCGAGTTTGCGGTAAGCCACGGGTTCAATAAGATAGCTCTGGGACATCACATGGATGATATCCTCGTTACCCTGCTGATGAATATCACCTTCGAGGGTTCTCATTCCACCATGCAGCCCAGTCTTCCTTTAAAACATTATCCCCTCACCATCATCCGTCCGATCTGTCTCGTACATGAGGCGGATATCCGGCAGGTAGCAGAAGAGTTGCATTTCACTAAGCAGAAGGCGTTGTGCCCTTACGAAGAGACTACCCGCCGTGCGGATATGCAAGCCGTCTTCCATCATTTGGAGCAGTTGAACCCAGAGGCGCGCTATAGTCTTTGGCGCTCTGTCTTTATGGAATAAAATACAGAACTTTCGCATATCAGGAAGTTAAAGGAGTTAAGGAAGTTAAGGAGTTAAGACGTATGTCTTGCAGCTTAAAAAACTACGCCAAAAAGACTGTTGTCTTAACTCCTCAGCGACCGTAGGGAGCGATAACTCCTTTAACTCCTTTAACTCCTTTAACTTCTGAGCTTGCGAAACTTGAATAAAATATAGTAGAAAAAGCAATTTTTTATGCATACGAGTGCATTCCGGTAAGGAAGTTATTTACTCCGAAATATGTCATGGCAATGCTCATGAATGCCAGGGTGATGTAAATGTGATACACCAGCGGCTTGCGGAAGACCGGCAAGCTTTGTGTATGTACCACCACAGCATAAATCATGAAGGTGATGAGTGCCCATGTTTCTTTGCTGTCCCAACTCCAGTAATTACCCCAACTCACGTTTGCCCAGATGGCACCAATGAAGATGCCGAATCCCATCGTGGTGAGGGCAGGGTAGAGGAAGAGGTGACTTAAATCTTGCATCCTCTCTTGGCGAGAACGCCAACAGATGCCCAGGATACCACAGAGACAGGTGAGTATCAGAAGTACATAACTCATCATGATGACGCTGACGTGTAGACAGAAGTAAGGACTGTTGAGTATCGGTGCACGCTCACCAGTCGAAAAATCGATGTGGCTGAAATGATAAATCAGGAAGATGAATCCTATACCTACAAGACTGAATATAACTATTAAAAGATTTCTAAACTGTTGATAGGAACGCTTGAGCAACTGCCTGTATCCCCCCTTCTTATCGAAGAGTATCCAAACTAACGAAGCGAAAAGTAGGAAATAACCACAATAGGTTACGGGAATACCAAACGGGTCGGAATTGATGGCTAGAACGCTTCCCATCCCATCCTCATCGTAGGATGCCTGATAGAACCGGTAGGAACCATGGGTATAGATTTTATTGAGCGATACCTTAGCCTCCTCCATCTCGTAATGATCCGTCACCTGAAATTGAGAGGAATAATCCCGCACAACATTTGTGCCCTCATACAGATGGATGTAAAACTTCTGAAGACTCAGGGTAAAAGGAAGTTTTCTCTGCTGGATTCCCTCTGCCGGATTGTTGGAAAAATAAATATCCGATGGTTCTCCGATGCGCAGATGCATCATTCCCTGTTTGCCGTTGACATGTGTGATGAAGGCACCTACAAGGATGATGACGAAGGAAAGATGGAGCGCCCAGGTAGAAACTGCCTTCACCTTCCGCTGGATGAGATAGAAAATGCCCAGGGCGGCTAGTGCTGCCCAAATCAGGATAAACCACCAGGCGCCATAATAGTGGACATGTGCATAATCCGTGCCTTCTGTTTTCTCTACAATGCTGGCAGCTGCCATGCATACGAGAATCAGTATGTAGAGGATGAATAATATCTTTTTAATCATTGTTCGTTTCGAAATCTTTCTAGTGTAATCTTGCTGCAAAATTACGTTATAATTCTGAGATAAGCAAACTTATCAAGATATTTTTTAGTCATATATTTTAAAACAGCCAGGTATCTGGATAAGGTACCTGGCTGCCCAACGATGTCCTCACTAGGGATGGCATCAATCAGACCTGTACCGCCAATGCCGATGGTAGATTCCAGGCGAACGGCATAGTGCTGGGAACAGGATCGGTATTGAATGCCGACTGTGGAATGGTAATCTCAGGATCAATCAAATCAAACTTTTCGCCATCAGGGAACTGCATGGATGGTATCTCTTCTGTTTCCATCTTGTTGACGTGCTCCCAACTCATATTGATTTTGCTCTCATCGCATCCCCATTTTTAGGTATTGCGAGTTTTGAAACTTTTTTGTATATTTGCAACCGAAATAGAAACATTATGAATGTTCTTGATACAAGGATGTTTTCATTTAAGGATAAAGAAAGATGAAAAATCAGAAGATGTATGAAGCTGATGACAAGATGATCAGCATCATTAGAGACAATTATAACATTTTACAGAGCCTCGGCAGCTTCGGCATCAACCTGGGCTTTGGTGATAAAACTGTGCGCGAAGTTTGCGAAGAACAGCAGGTGGATACCTATACTTTCTTGGCTGTGGTCAATTATACCATCAATGGTTATAAAGAGTATGACAATGCCGACCGTTTGTCGTTACCGACCCTTTTGCATTATCTCAAGGCATCCCATGTCTATTATATTGATTTCCAGTTGCCTTTCATCCGTAAGGAACTCGTTGAGGCTTTGGATGAAACAGATAATCTGGCACGTCTTATCCTCAAACTTTATGATGATTATGCCCATAGTATAACCAATCATATGCAGTATGAAGAAAAGATGGTATTCCCTTATGTTCAGGCACTTATAGATGGTAATGCCAATGCAAGCTTTGATATAGAAACCTTCTCGAAGCACCATGCTCAGGTAGATATGAAGTTAAAGGAACTCAAGAGTATCATTATCAAGTATTTGCCTTCTGATGGCTTGCATAATAATCAGCTCAGCGCCACTCTTTATGATATATATAATAATGAGGAATGGCTGAAACATCATTCTGAGGTTGAGGAAGAAATCTTTATTCCTGCAGTAAGAAATGCAGAGCGTAAACTGAAGCAGAACGATGTGAGTGCCAAGATTTCGAGCATGATTAATCAGACTCCGAAGAGTGATGAACAGTTGAGCGACCGTGAGAAAGATGTGATAGTTGCTTTGGTTCAGGGAATGACCAACAAGGAGATTGCTGACCACCTGTTTATCTCTATCAATACGGTCATTACGCATCGCAGAAACATCGCCCGAAAGCTTCAGATTCACTCTCCTGCAGGTCTTACAATTTATGCCATCGTGAACAATTTGGTTGATATTTCTTCTGTAAAGCTGTAGTTTATCTGTGGAATATCGTTTAAATAATGTTATTTTTCCTAAAATGATAGCGCCTTCTTCTCACATGAGGGGAAGGCGCTATCATTATATTTAGGTATGTGATGATTCTGCATCACTTTTTATGGTGAAGGCTAGATCATATTGATGTCAACAAAACCATGCATCACAGCATAAATGGTGAGTGAAGACACACTTTTTAATCCCAGTTTTTCCTGTATTTTCTTGCGATGGGTAATCACTGTAGTCAGTCCGATACAGAGTTGGTCGGCTATCTCTTTGTTGATTTTCCCTTGTGCTACCAGAGATAATACCTCTATTTCTCTATCCGACAGAACTTTTTCCTGAGTGACAGGGGGCATGGCAGGGATATGTTCGCCATGAGGATGACCGGAATGCTGCAGGTTGAGAAGATCTTTTATCAGGTATCCTTCTGGTACATTGACGCAGAGACAATGAAATTCTGCAAGTTGCGAATTGGGATCGTTGCTGGGTGTTAGAACGATCACGTGGCGGTTCCTGTTGCCCTGTGTGAAGAAGTAACGGTGTTCCAGTACAATGTGCATAGATACAAAGCTATGAACAAAGTGGTCTGGATTGTTTGCCTCGTACTGACGGAACGAACCGAAGGTCGAGATTTTCATCATGGGCATCACCGACTCAAGCAGTTGTCTGAGTCCCATTGCGGCGAGTGTATTGCTCTCTACTATTGCCATTTCCGGCATCTGTTTGCCAGCCATGGCTTTCATCATTTCTTCATTCATCTCTGTTTATTTTATTTATGCTAGTGAAAGTTGGGTTATACTTATATCTTGTTTTTACAAGAATGGAGTGAGTACCTTTGCCGCAAACCATCCTTTGAATCTTTGCCAGCCCGTACGCCACTCTCTCCAGTTCTTCTCATTGAGTAAGAAACTGTCTTTCTTTTCCCCATCAAAGAGCTGTACCAGTTGTTGGGTAGTGCAAGAATCCACAATCACTGCATTCTCTTCATAGTCCCAGCGCAGGCTTCGGGCATTGAGATTGGCACTGCCAACGGTACAGAACTTGCCGTCTACCATGATAATCTTGGTATGGTGGAAGCCCCGTGTGTACATCCAAACATTGCATCTTGCCTTCATCAGTTTGTGGGCATTATAGAAACCGCAGTCAGGAGTCAGCGGAATATCGCTCTTGGTAGAGAGCATGATTTCTACTTTCACTCCTCTTTTCACAGCATTCTTCAATGCCTTTTTGAGTTTATGACTCAAGGTGAAGTAGGGGCTGATAATCTTGATGCTGTCCTGTGCATCATTGATGGCATTCACATAGAAATATCGGATGATATCCTTTGTAATATGCGGTTCGCGGTTGATGATGCCGACCATCTTTCTGTAGGCTGTTGCTGTTGTATCTGGCTTGAGATTCTCTACCAGATAATCCTTCTTCTTATATCTCCAGAACTCAGTGCTGTGCACATTCTGTCCGCTCACCTTATTCCACATTTTGAGGAATATCTTCTGCAGGGTATTCACCTCGCTTCCGTCGATGCGGCAGTGCATATCGTGCCATTCACCTACTACCTCAGTACCTTTTATATAATAGTCGGCAACGTTCATACCGCCTGTGTAGGCAATCTGTCCGTCAATGATTACAATTTTGCGGTGATCACGGTTGAAAATTGCATGTACCCATGGAAACTTCAGGGGCTTATATTCATAAATCTCTATGCCGTTGGCACGGATTTTCTTGAGATGTTTCTTTCGCAGAGGCTTATTGTTGGAAGAGTTTCCGAAACCATCATATAAGGCTCTCACCTTCACACCCTCCTTGACTTTCTGAGCTAGCAGGTCGAAGAGGAGGGAGGCGATGCTGTCGTTGCGAAAGTTGAAGTATTCCAGATGTACACTATGTTTAGCCTGTCGGATTGCCTGGAACATATCATCAAACTTTTCCTGACCGTTCATCAGTAGGGTTACTGAATTATCGTGAGAAAAGCTGACACCTTTCCCACGAAGCTGATTTACGATCAGTGAATCGCTGGTCTGTGCGCTACACAGCGAACAAGACAGCCATAATGTTGCTATTAATAAAAAATATCTCATCTTATCTATAACCGTGTTATCTATAAATCCGTGTAATCTGTGTTATCCGTGCCTAAAAAATTATACCATGCAGGCATAGTGATCTACAATGCCCTTCAGATGATTATCCTTGTCTACAACCAGAACCGTATGCACCTTATACTTGTGCATGATGCGCTGAATCTCCGAAATCTTCGTCTTCGGAGTTACCATTTTCGGAGTGGTGGTCATGATGTCGCTTACAGTCTTGTTGAAGAATTCAGCCTGCCATTTCTCCATGGCGCGTCGGATATCACCATCGGTAATAAGTCCGATAACGTGGTTGTCTTCATCCAATGAGATACCCAATCCCAGTTTGCCCTTGCTTACGTGGATGATAGCCTCGCCCAGGTGCATTTCCTTAGGAATGATAGGCATATCATCGCTGCGCATCACATCTTCTGCTGTGGTCAGCAGTCGTTTGCCTAATTCTCCACCAGGATGGAACTGTGCAAAGTCACGAGGCTTGAAGTGGCGTACCTGCATCAGGGCGATAGCCAGTGCATCACCCATAGCCAATGCTGCAGTAGTACTGCTGGTAGGGGCGAGGTTCAGCGGACAAGCCTCCTTCTTTACCTTTACGGTGATATGGTGGTTGGAGTATTTTGCCAGCAGAGAATCTGGATTTCCGGTGATGGAAATGATAGGAACATTCATGTGGAGTACCATCGGGATGAAACGGAGCAGTTCATCGGTCTGACCGCTGTTACTCAGTGCCAGAACCACATCCTTGTCGGTCATCACACCTAAATCGCCGTGATAGACATCCAGTGGATTGATGTAGAAGGCTGGTGTGCCTGTAGAGGCAAGTGTAGCGGCAATCTTGGCACCTACGTGTCCACTCTTGCCCACACCTGTTACGATAATCTTGCCTTGGCAATGATACATCATGTCTACAGCTTTCTCAAAGTTGTCGTCCAGATAAGGTATCTGGTCGAGGATGGCCTGCGCCTCGTCTCTAAGAGCCTGTTCGCCATAACCGCGAACAATCTTATCATCTATATTGTTATTTTTATCAGTCATTTCTAAATCATTTGAATTGGCTTTCCCTTCGGACGCCGAACGTTGTTTCTTCGTTCTTCACTTACAGGAGTTCTTCTATAAGTGATTCCAACTTGTTTAATTCCAGCATATTGGCTGCATCGCTCTTGCCCTGGTCTGGGTCTGGATGTACTTCAAAGAAGTAGCCGGTAGCTCCGAAAGCTTTAGCCGCCTTTGCCATTGCTGGAACGAATTTACGGTCGCCTACGGTCTTGCCGTCACCTGCACTCGGGCGCTGAACGCTATGGGTACAGTCCATGATGACATTTGGCACAATCTCCTTCATGTCAGGGATGTTTCTGAAATCTACCACGAGATTGTTATAGCCGAAACAGTTGCCGCGTTCTGTGAGCCAAACTTCCTTGGCACCGCTCTCCAATGCTTTTTCTACAGGATATTTCATATCTCTTCCGCTCAGGAACTGTGCCTTCTTGATGTTGACGGTTTTACCAGTCTTGGCTGCAGAAACCAGAAGGTCGGTCTGACGGCAGAGGAAGGCTGGAATCTGGAGAATATCACATACTTCGCCTGCTGCTGAAGCCTGATAACTCTCATGAATATCTGTTGTAACCTGAAGGTTGTACTTCTCTCTGATATCTCCCAGCATCTGGAGTCCTTTCTCCAGTCCTGGACCACGGAAAGAGTGGATGCTGGTACGGTTGGCTTTGTCGAATGAAGCCTTGAATATGATTTGGGTTCCTAACTTTTTGTTGATGCGGACGAGTTCCTGAGCTACTGTTTCCAATAGTTCCATTGACTCGATGACGCAAGGACCTGCTATGAATGTTGCCATATTTTTTTATAGTTTATAGTTGATAGTTTACAGTTAATAGGGAGTAAACCTGCTATGAACTGTAAACTACGTACTGTTAATTATTAACTTGTTTAATTGTAATCTCACGCTGTGGGAACGGAATCTCGATGTTGTGATCGTTGAGCGTATCGTAGATGCACTCCATGATGGTGGCATCATCGATGGCTTGGGTAAGCACGTTCACCCATACAACAATCTTGAGGGTGATGCAGCTGTCATCGAAACTCTTCAGTAACACCTTCACACCTTTGTCCTGATAGATACAGTCCAGTTTCATCAGGGCATCAATCAGAATCTGTTTCACTTCCTTCACATTGCTGCCATAAGCAATACCTACCTCCAGAATATCCAGCTCATAACCATGATTCTTGGTCATGTTCTTGTAGTTCTTCGAGAAGAGCTGCGAGTTCTGGAAGGCTATGACCGAACCGTCGGTAGCCTCCAGCATCGTAGAGGTATAACTGATACTGCTCACCTTACCACGGGTGCCGTCACAGATAATATAGTCACCCACCTTCACACGGCCCATCATCAGAGAGATGCCGTAGTAGATGTTCTCGAGAATATCCTTTGATGCAAAACCCAGACCGGTTGATAAACCGGCAAAGATAGCTAGCAGCCATGATTTACCAACCTGGAATACGTTCAGGGCTATCATCAGCCAGATACCCCAGATAATCACCTGCATCACGTTCTTGAACATCACAATCTTTGAAGCAGCCGACGCCGGGTCTGCCTTCTCGAAGTGATGGCGCATGAAATCTACAGAAGTAATGTTGATGTAGTTGAATAGGAAGTACAGACAAGCTACCTCTGAAATACTGAGAAGCGATGCAGTGAAGTTGCTGGTCTTGATATAATCCTTGTTGAATATCTCCCATGTCGTATCACTCATGTTGAATACATCTGCAGCCCAATAGATAGAGATGATGAACGAGAGCACGCCTGAAATAGGGAGCAATACCTTGTAGATAAAGCGGTACAGCCATTTGTCGGTAATCGCCTTGTCAGCCAACTTCTTACGCTTGGCATATACGCTGAGCCATCCTTCGCAACAGGTGATGGTAAGCACGCAGGTAAGCTGCATGGTCCACCAGATGATAAACTGGACGGCAAGCAGTGTGAAACCTGTCCAGGCAAAAATGGTACTTACTCCGAATACGGCAAGCGATATGAATGCGTAAGTCTTGTCGGTACGCAACACCTGATTGTGCTTTCTGCCAATCACATTCCACTGCCAGAGAGCGCAGAGCAGGAGGACAGGTGGAAAGATGAGGTTTACAAGGCCGTTTGGTATCAGGATGATACGGAACACGATAACGATGAAACCTACCAGCATCAATGGCGAATAGATACGGAAGGTATTCTTGATCTTATCGTTGTCTACACGTAGCAGGATAGATACCAGAATGACGCCAACCAGCCAGGAATATTCTACCAGCAGCTGGCTTGCCATAATCACGAAGTTCTGGGTAACCGCCATTCTTATGATACCCAGGATGAATGCGAAGGTTACTACCGTCATCGCCATGATAAGGCATGGTCGTTTTGCCATAAAACTTTCCTTTCTGTTCTCGAACATACCATGCTTCATGAGTTGGGTAATCACGATGCGGATGGTAAAGAGATTGAGGAAGATGGAGATGAGTCCCCAGAAGATGATGATACTAAAGAGGATGAAGATGATACGTACATCCCATTGCGACATCATACCAGGAACGGGCTTGTATTTCTCGGTTACAGACGTCTTCGCCTCCTTATAGTTCATGCTGAAGTTACGGAGTATGCGCAGATAGTTGTCGCCTCCATTATTGAAGATGCTGTTCTGGATATCTTCGTATCTGCGGTTGGCATAGTCGTTGAGTGCCTGTAACTTACGGTCGGTTCGGTCGTAAGCTTGCACATAGGCTTGCAACTGTTTCTGTTTCTCTACCAGCTGGCGGCGGATATTGACAGCCAGAGTCAGGTCAACGTTTCTGTTCACCTGTGCTTCTTCGCTGAGAAACATGGTGTTCATGCCGTAGAGATAGTTGATGAGCGAATCGAAACGAGCCACCTCAACATTGTTCTTCTTGTTCATCTGGCGGAAAGGAACAGCCTTCGTCTTAAACTTCTTAAACTGCTCTGTAGCCTCATGACAGGCATACGTCATGTCGAAAATATACCCATTGCGCTGCGAATAGAGCATGATGGAGTTCTGGTCAGCCTGTTTCACAATACTGATGAGTTCCTGAATCACAGCCAACTGTTGAGCCTTGGCAGCTTGGTTCTGTTTCTCCAAGTCTATGTGATAGTTGGTCAATTCTGTACGCAGCATATAGAGCGTTGTGTCCAGGTTGGCTTCCTTGAGCACTGCGTTGCTTGGCAGCACGAATGCCACCATCAGCAGAATTATGATGTATAGTCTCTTCTTCATATTTAGTAAATTTGACTGCAAAGTTATTAATAATTCGTGAAAAAGCAAAGAGAAAATCGCCTTTTTTGATATATTAGCACCTTTACGTTCGATTTTTAGGGTTATCTTTTGCATTTTTCATATAAATTGATTACATTTGCAACGTCAAAGGATACGTTAATTAATCAGATAAGAATATGAAGATACTCATAGCAGATAGTGGCAGTACCAAGACCGATTGGGCTCTGGTTGATGAACAGGGTAACGTGATGGTTACCTGTAAGACGCAGGGCATCAGTCCGATTCATCAGAGTGATGCCGAGATATTGGATGTATTGTGTAAGGAACTTGTTCTGTCAGAGCAGCCTCAGGGGGTTTTCTTTTATGGCAGTGGAGTAACCGAGGCGATGAAGTCTCGCATGAAATCACTCTTGCAGCAGTCTTTTCCCGAAGCCAAGGTTGAGGCAGAAGGTGATATGCTGGGAGCAGCCCGTGCCCTCTTTGGCAAGAAACCGGGTATCGCCTGTATTTTGGGAACCGGTGCCAACAGTTGTCTTTACGATGGAGAGAAAATTGTGATGAACACGCCTCCGTTGGGATATATCCTGGGCGATGAGGGTAGTGGGGCAGTAATCGGCAAACTTTTCCTCAATGGTATCTTCAAGGGCACTTTGCCTGTATCGCTAAAGAATAAATATCTTGCCTGGTCGGGCTTGGATTATCCTACTATTATTAATAAGGTGTACAGACAGCCGCTTGCCAATCGCTTTCTGGCTTCCATCTGTCCTTTTATCTCAGAACAGATAGCAGAAGGTGAGAAACACGAGAACGGGACTGACGAACTGAACGAAGCGATGTCTCTCTATCGTATGATACTGGAGAGTTTCAATCAGTTCTACGCAAAGAATCTCACACCTTATATTAAATATGTCAAGGCGAGCACCGAGGATATTAGCCAGTTGGAGCCAGGCATGAAGGCATGGCATTCATCCTTGGAAGAAGAAATCCCGATGCTTGGTTTTGTTGGAAGCATAGCTCATTACTTTGAATCACCTTTGAGAAATGTGATGGAGGATGAGTTTCATCTCAAGATTTCCCAGATTTTGAAAGCTCCGATGCCGGGGTTGATAAAATATCATATTAATTAAACTATTTTTGCACCAAAATGTATTTTATGCTACATTTTGGTGCTTTTTCGTTAAAAAATGTAGGTTGCGCATAAGCGTCTCCGCTTACCGATGCTCCCGAAATTACGTCCCGACGTAGCATTTGCTGCGTCCCGACGTAATAACAGACGCGTCGCGTCGCAGCAACAGATACGTCGCGATGTTATTCATTATAAGCCTTTTTCATAGCTTCCACTACGGTAGGGAGTGTCCACTGAGGAACACTTCTGTCTTTTTCACTGAAGATGCTCATCCAGTAGAAGGTCGCTACGCTGTAAGCCTTTGCCTGTTTCACGATGTCGGCAGCCTGGTCGGCAGCTGCCTGAATCTCGCTGGCAGAACTGGTTTTGCTGACACTCTTGCTTCCGTGAGTACCATATTCGCCGATGATGCAAGGAATGCCCTTGCTGATGAACTTATTGTTCAGGCGGGTGAACATATTCTTGATTTCATAGCTGCAGGAAGCATCCCACTTGCCTTTCTGGGCAAACCAATCCCATGGAGCATAGGTGTGAACTTCTACTGCGATATGACCAACCACCTTGTCGGTAGGGATGACGAGGTTGTTCAATACGTCGTCACCATTAGCTGCAGCATAGGTATTGATGATGAGGTTGCGGGTCTCGTTGTTGCCACCGGTAGCACGTACTGCATTCACGAAACTCTGGGCATATTCATTCAAACCCTTATAGCTGCTTGCGCTCTTTGGTGCATTCCAGGTGTTGTCGGCATCAAGCATCTCGTTGTAACCTTCGAATACCAGGTGCTGGTCGTAGTTCTTGAAACGGGTGGCAATCTGGGTCCAGAGATATTCAAACTTCTCTTTGTTCTCCTTATAGTTGGCTTCATCAGCCTTGATCCAGTGCTTCACATCCTTATCGTCTGCACCTGTATCATGGTGAACATTCAGGATGCAGTACATACCGTTATCAATGACGTAATTTACGATTTCCTGTATTCTGTTCATCCAGGCTTCATCCACGGTTCCGTCTTCCTTCATGTGCTGGAACCAGGTAACGGGGATGCGGACAGAATTAAAACCGTTCTTCTTCAGGAAATCCACCATCGGTTTGGTCGTTGGCTCCTGTCCCCAAGCTTTCTCGAAATCAGTAACCGAGTTGCTGCCCATGTTCAGCCACATGGCAACCGCATCTGTGCAGTTGCCGAAGTTGGTACCGATGCCCATGTTCTTCACTGCATTCACAGCACTTTCTTCCTTATAGTCTCCTTTATGAAAGACTGAAAATGTAATGTTTTCTATTTTATCGAGATTGTATGTCTGCCAGGCGCCTGTGTTCTCATAGCCTTTGGCGTATAACTCCAGTTTGTTTCCATTATGTTTGATGATGGATATATCTCCATTCTTATTTCCACCGGCAAGGCTCCATTCAGTAGTTTTTCCATCAGTTGTCTTGATGGTGAATTTATCGCCTGCCTCCTGTGCCAGGAGCGCCAGCGGCATCAGAATCGTGATGAGTGAGAGTAATATCTTTTTCATTGTCTAGCTACTTTTATGGATTTGTTATTAATCTTGATGATGTAAACGCCATGTGTCAATGCATTGAGATTGATGATGGTCTTACCTTCTGCAGTTGTAGGAGAGAGTTTGATGGCTTTTCCATCCAGTGCGAAGGTGCTTATCTTGTTGTTGGTACCATCCACGATGATACGGTCACCTTCGAAGGCAAACTTGTTGTTGGTTTCTACCTGCTTGATGCCTGTCGTTGTGCCATAAGTGAAGGTGGAAACCTTCCATAGTTCGTAACTGGCAGTAGTAGCTGTAGATTTTACAGTCATCTTATCATTTCCGAAGGTTACTTCCGGTAGAGTGCTCAGTGCAAACTCTATCTTGCTACCATCGTTGAATGATACAAACAGCGACTTGTCGTCTGTAGCTTTGGCTGAGATGCAGCTCAGAGCTATCAGTAAGGATAATGCTATTTTCTTCATATCGGGTTGATGTTTTGGTTTTAATTAAAAATATGGCGCAGTTGATATAACTACGCCACAAATTTACGAATTATATTTCACATAAATGCGTTTTTTATGTTAAATATTCTAGCTTATGGAAGGACAGTAATCTTGGTAACAAGATTGTAGGGATTCGTTCTCCTCATCCGTATTATCATATATAGATGGGGGCGAATCCCTTTTTTAGTAACACTCAACATTCAACACTTAACATTCAACATTTAACATTAAAAATAAAAACAATGGCTCGTTTAAAAGAAAAAATAGCTTATGCATTGGGTGATGCCGCTGCGGGTGGTATTGTATGGAAGGTGATGTCTATCGCTTTTCCTCTGTTTTTTACAAACGTCTTCGGACTCTCGTTTGCGGATGCAGCAGTACTGATGCTCGTAGCCCGCATGTTCGATGTGGTTACTGACCCGCTGATGGGTACTCTTGCCGACCGTACCCAGAGCCGTTTCGGTACCTACCGTCCTTGGCTCATCTATGGTGCCATTCCTTTCGGATTGATATTCGCCCTCTTGCTCTATACACCAGACTTCGGTCCTGTGGGCAAGCGAATCTATGCTTACGCCCTCTATCTGCTGATGATGGCGGTATATACCATGGTGAATGTGCCTTACGGCTCATTGCTCGGTGTGATGACCGAGGATGATTATGAGAAGAACCAGTTCTCTTCTTTCCGTATGGTGGGTGCTTATGCCATGGGATTCGTCACCCTGCTTTCTTTCCCATATCTCCAGAAGATGGTAGGTGGAACAGCCGCACATCAGTATGCTGTCATTGGTGCCGTGCTCGGTATTATTGCAGCTGTGATGACATTGGCTTGCGGACTCCTTACCAGGGAACGTCTGAAGCCGAAGCGCGCTGAGAAGTTCTCTTTCCAGCAGTTTGCCGACCTCGTTCACAACAAGGCTTGGCTCTATATGACAGCCATCGCCGTGTGCACCAACTTCTTCAACGGATTCCGCTATGCAGTAGCTGGCTATATGTTCGATTACTGTCTGCATGGCAATGTAACCATTGAGGGATTGATTATCAACTATACCGTTTTCATGGCGTTTGGTGAAGTAACCTGTATGATTTTCGGTGGTGTATCTCCTTGGTTCACCCGTCTGGTAGGCAGCAAGCGCATGGCATTCTTCTGGGCTGCAGCACTCTGTCTGGTTCTCTCGGTTGTCTTCTCCTTCATCCCGATGAATCCGTCGTATATCTGGGTGATGATAGCCATCGTTATCCTTACCTCTATGGGTATCGGTATCTATTCGCCATTGATGTGGTCTATGTATGCCGATGTAGCCGACTACCATACCGAGCATTTCGGAACATCAGCTACAGGTCTTATCTTCTCTTCCGGTACGATGAGCCAGAAGTTTGGTACCGCCATTTCCGGTTCTCTCATCGCCCTCTTCCTGGGCTGGGCAGGTGCCAACATGATAACAGATAAGATGGGTAATACGATGATTGACCCAGCCAGTGTCACCGACTCTGTGCTTACGATGGTATGGTCATTGTTCTCACTCTTCCCAGCCGTCATCGCCTTTCTGCTGATGGTGCTTGCCTGGAAGTTCCCTATCCGCAAATAATTGTTTTAACATAACTAATAAAATAAATGTATATAGCAATAGCAGGAAATATCGGTAGTGGCAAAACAACACTCACCAAGATGCTGTCTAAACATTATGGATGGAAACAGTACTTGGAGCCCGTGGCTGAAAACCCCTATATCGATGACTATTACAAGGATATCTCGCGATGGGCACTCAATATGGAGGTGTTCTATCTGAAGCAGCGATTCAAGAATCTGCTGGAAATCCAACACAGTAAAGAGACGGTTATCCAGGACCGCACCATCTTTGAGGGTGTTTATGTCTTTGCGGCCAACAACCGGAAGATGGGCAACATGGACCAGCGCGACTACGAGACTTATATAGGGCTCTTCGAGTCTATGATGGAAGTGGTGGAGATGCCTGAACTGATGATATATCTCCGTTCTTCAGTTCCTCACCTCGTGAAGAATATCCAGAAGCGCGGTCGTGATTATGAGCAGAAGATGCCTCTGGGTTATCTGGAAGGTATCAACAATCTTTACGAAGATTTCATCATGAACAAGTATAAGGGCAAGGTGCTTATCGTAGAAGTTGATAATCTCGATTTCGAGCACAATCCCAAGCAGTTTGGTGAAATCGTAGATAAGATAGATGCCAAGCTCTTCGGGCTCTTTTCTGAAAGGTAAAAGGGTAAAAAGGTAAAAAAGTAAAAAGGTAAAAAGAACCTTCCCCCCTTTGCGCCCCCGTTCCTAGCGATTCCATCGCTAGTCCAATTCAACATTCAACATTCAACATTTAACATTGAAATAGATGCATATAGCAATAGCAGGAAATATAGGTAGCGGCAAGACAACATTAACCAAGATGCTTGCCAAGAGATATGGCTGGAAAGCTAATTTCGAGCCAGTAGATAATAATCCATATCTGGCTGATTATTACAAGGATATGGAACGTTGGTCGTTTAATCTTCAGATTTACTTCCTGAACAAGCGATTCCATGATGTTGTGGAGATTTCCCGTTCAGAGCAGACCATCGTACAGGATAGAACCATCTTCGAGGATGCGCGTATCTTTGCGCCTAATCTTCATGATATCGGTATGATGAGCGACAGGGATTTCAAGAACTATACCGATCTCTTCGATCTTATGATCAGTCTGGTGAAACTCCCTGACCTGATGATATATATCAAGAGCAGCATTCCTACGCTCGTGAAGCATATCGAGAAGCGTGGCCGCGATTTCGAGAAGAGCATCCGCATAGATTATCTCCAGGGCTTGAACAAGCGTTATGAGGATTGGATCAAGGATTATAAAGGTCGCCTTATCATCATCGATGGTGATAATCTGGAGTTTGGAGAGAATCCGGAAGATTTTCGAAAGGTTACCGACCTGATAGATGCCGAACTCTTCGGCCTGTTTGCTGAAAAGGGAGTTTAAAAGTAAAAAAGTAAAAGGGTAAAAAGAACCTTAACCCCCTTTCGTTTAGTTAATAAATTATAGTTAATAGTTGATAGGGCAGCCTAGCTCGACGGCGTTAGCCCCCTATAAACTATCAACTGTCAACTAAAAAAGCGCCCCCGTTCCTAGCGATTCCATCGCTAGTCCCCCAAGTCCTTATTATAAGGTAAAAAAGTAAAAAGGGCAACCCCGCTAGGCGTCAAAGGAGGAACGCCTGGCGGGGTTGCGTTTTATGGTTGTACAACTAAAAGGTTTATGGTTGTACAGCTAAAAGGTTTATGGTTGTACAACTAAAGGGGTTATTGTTGTACAACTAAAAGGTTTATAGTTGTACGACTATAAGGGTTGTAGTTGTACGATTAAAAGGTGTTGTCACTAGGCTCGGCAGACCTGCTGACTGCAGTCGGCAGAGCTGCTGAGCCTAGTGGCAACCTTCGAGAAGCAGTCTCCTTCAACTCGAGAAGCAGTCTCCTAAAACTAAAAGAGACGTCTCTTTGAACCCAAAGAAACGTCTCCTTTCGCTTATTCAATCATATTCTTTTGCTTATTCAATCATATTCTTTCGCTTATTCAAACATCTGAATACGCTTATTCAATCATAATCTTCTGCTTATTCAAACATCTGAAATCGCCAGCAGAACTATCTCCTTCCTACGGAAGAACCGGATGCTTTGTAGAACTTACTTTTCTGGCGGGAGATGAAGATGCCGCCTTGGGCTGAAGTCTTATCTACTTGCTGGCCATTGAGATTATAGATAATCTCTTTCTCATCCTTTTTATGAAGGGTAGGAGAGACGATGAAAGTTGTGCCGGAAACAATGTCGAAGCGGATGAATTTTTGGGTAAAAATTCCTACTGTTCTGTTCCTTTTTGCTACAAAATACGCTCGTTTTTTCTGTTTCCGAACCTTTGTTAATACTGTCTGTTAACTGATGAAATCAGGCTGTTTTTTGTATTTTTTTACTTTGGATGCAAATTAAACCATAAAAAAATGTGCTCTTTCAGAAAAAAGTGTTACCTTTGCAACCGCTTAGAAGCATTTATATAAAATAACGTTATAACAAATTTATGAACTTTACACTATTTATCACCGTTTTGCTGACGGCTGTAACCTTGGTGGTGGCTGCTTATGTCATCGCGAAGTTAATCGGTCCTCGTTCATACAATCCGGTAAAGGGTGAACCTTTTGAGTGTGGTATTCCGACTCGTGGCAGCTCCTGGTTGCCATCACACATCGGCTACTATCTCTTCGCCATCCTTTTCTTGATGTTTGATATCGAGACAGTATTGCTTTACCCATGGGCAGTCGTAGTTAAGCAGTTTGGACCTATGGCTCTCGTTAGCATCGGGTTCTTCCTGTTGGTATTGGTATTTGGCCTTGCATACGCTTGGCGGAAAGGAGCATTGGAATGGAAGTAAACAAAAGAGCCTCTATCAAGAGTATTCCTTACGACGAGTTTAAGGACAATGATACCCTCGAAAAGATTGCGCAGGAGCTCAATGAGGGTGGTGCTAACGTGGTAGTCGGTTCGCTCGATGCTGCCATCAACTGGGGACGCAGTAACTCACTCTGGTCTTTGACCTTCGGTACTTCTTGCTGTGGTATCGAGTTCATGGCTGTAGGTTGTGCACGTTACGACTTCTCCCGTTTTGGTTTCGAGGTAACCCGTAACTCTCCACGTCAGGCTGACTTGATCATGTGTGCCGGTACTATTACCAACAAGATGGCACCAGTGTTCAAGCGTTTGTATGATGAAATGGCTGAGCCTAAGTATGTGGTAGCTGTAGGTGGATGCGCCATCTCTGGTGGTCCGTTCAAGAAGAGCTACAATGTGGTTCGTGGTATCAGCGAGTTGGTTCCTGTGGATGTTTACATCCCTGGCTGTCCTCCACGCCCTGAGGCTATCCTTTATGGTATGATGCAGTTGCAGCGTAAGGTAAAGGTTGAGAAATTCTTCGGTGGTGCCAACCACAAGATGACTCAGGATGAGAAGGAGCTTTCTATGAGTAAGGGTGGTCTTCGCGGCTTGAGCAACGAGAACCTCTCTGACAGCGAGAAGCTCGGACACAAGGAGCCTATCATCGTAACTGAAGTACCTGAGGATTTCGACCCTCAGAAAGGTCTAACTGATTAATATAATAAGGTATAAGAACATGAAACTGAATAATATTGAATTGAGTTTTGATAATTTCGCCTCTGAAATGGCGAAGTTGAAGAACGAGAAGCATTTCGACTACCTTGTTACCATCATCGGTGAAGACTTCGGTGAGGAAGGTCTCGGATGTATCTATATTCTCGAAAATACTCAGACCAATGAGCGCTGCTCAGTAAAGACCATCGCCAAGAAGGTAGATGGCAGTGATGTGATTCCTACAGTTATCAATCTCTGGAAGGTAGCTGACCTCCTGGAG
>ULTX01043845.1_pt1 | contig 21181 bp, 21 predicted proteins | sample 1958041 | NCBI WGS metagenome assembly ULTX01 (sample SAMEA4835747, study PRJEB28245) | human gut metagenome | biome: gut microbiome; material: fecal sample | place: Denmark | collected 2008
ATACTTCTATCTACATGGCTCTCAGCAGCGAGATGGATGATGCCATCCACCTTGTAGTCCTGCATCAGCTTCAACATCAGGTCGAAATCACAGATATCACCCTTAACGAAAGTATAGTTTGGCTTGTCCTCGATGTCCTTGAGGTTAGCCAAATTACCAGCGTAAGTCAACTTGTCGAGGTTGATGATGTGATACTCAGGATATTTGTTCACGAAAAGTCTTACTACGTGTGAGCCGATGAAACCAGCACCGCCCGTGATTACAATATTCTTCATTCTAATCAATGTATATATTCGAACACAAATTACACGAATCATTCTGGAGAAACTATAACCTCTATATTCGTGTTATTCGTAAGATTCGTGTTCAAAAAAAATTAATATTCTAAATTCTTTTTTAAGGTTTGACATTTCTCTTCAAGTATTGAAAGGAGATACTTGCCATAGTCATTCTTCAACATTGGCTGAGCATTCTCACGCAACGTATCACTATCTATCCATCCTTGGCGATAAGCAATACCTTCCAGACAAGCAACCTTCAAGCCCTGGCGCTTCTCCAAGACTTCGATAAAGGTAGATGCCTCAGAAAGGGAATCATGGGTTCCGGTATCAAGCCAGGCAAATCCTCTTGCCATGGTCTGCACCTTCAGCTGCTTATCCTTCAGGAACTCCTGGTTTACTGTAGTGATTTCCAACTCACCACGAGCAGAAGGTTTGATATGCTTAGCTACTTCCACCACCTTGTTAGGATAGAAGTATAAGCCCACTACAGCATAATTGCTCTTTGGATGCTCAGGCTTCTCTTCGATACTCAAGCAATTGCCATGCTCATCAAACTCTGCCACGCCATATCGCTCTGGATCACTTACACGATAGCCAAATACAGTAGCTTTGTTATTCTGCTCTGCATCTACTACAGCCTGATGCAACATCTGGTTCAAACCAGCACCATAGAAGATGTTATCTCCCAAGACGAGGCAAGCAGAATCTTTACCGATGAACTTCTCACCGATTATGAAGGCCTGTGCCAAACCATCTGGTGAAGGTTGCTCAGCATACTCAAATTTCACCCCCAGTTGGCTACCATCACCAAGCAATCGCTTGAAGCCAGGCAAGTCGAATGGTGTTGAGATAATCAGAATCTCACGGATACCTGCCAACATTAAAACCGAGATAGGATAATATATCATCGGTTTATCGAAGATAGGTATCAGTTGCTTGCTGATACCCTTTGTGATGGGGTACAAGCGTGTTCCGCTACCACCTGCTAATACTATTCCTTTCATATTATTATGCCTTTTTAAGTTCTTCAATACATTTCTTTAACGAATCCGTCCAGTATGGAATCTTCCATCCAAAAGTCGTCTTTATTTTACTCTTATCAAGCACAGAGAAGTGTGGGCGCTTCACAGGACTTGTGAACTCCTTGCTGTAGCATGGCTGGATATCGCAAGAGTTGCCACTCAGTTCGCAGATAGCCTTAGCAAAATCGAACCATGAACAAACACCCTCATTAGAGAAGTGGTAAATTCCAGTTTTATCGAGCTGATTGGTCTCTATGATATGTCCGATTACTGCAGCCAAATCGCCTGCATATGTTGGAGTACCCACTTGGTCAAACACTACTTTCAAAGTGTCATGGCTGGCAGTGAGACCTTGCATGGTCTTGACAAAGTTCTTTCCCCATTGGGAGTAGAGCCACGCCGTGCGAATAATGATATACTTGCACCCAGTGGCTATGATGCTCTGTTCTCCTGCCAACTTGGTCTTACCATATACTCCCAGAGGGTTCGTCTCCCAATCTTCACGGCAAGGAATGTTCTTGTCACCTTGAAACACATAGTCTGTGCTTACATGTATCAAAATTCCCTCCACCTCCTTCATGGCTTGAGCCAAATTAGCAGCAGCAGTATTGTTGAGCAGATTAGCCATATCATAATCGCTCTCCGCCTTATCCACATTGGTATAGGCTGCGCAATTAACGATAACTCGGATATTATCCTCCTTTACCTTTGCACGGATTACATCGATATTGGTGATATCCTACTTCTCATAATCTTCTACCACATCGGTAAAAACACATTTGTGCTTACTGTTCTTGGCGCATTTTTGCATCTCATGCCCTAGCTGACCATTGGCACCTGTAACTAAAATATTCATATCAACTTTTTAAAATTTTGTTATAAATATTAATTAACTTTACTATATGTGTTTCCATACTTAAAGCTTCTCTATCAAATGAAGAAATCAACCTTTGCTGCATCATCTTAATATCTGTCGTTTCATATCTTTTGATAGCATACTTTAGAGAATTCAGATTTCCCGTTTCAAAAATATAACCATTTTCTCCATCCTCAATTTGCTCACTTGCAGCACATCTATTAGGAACAATACATGGAATACCATATGATTTTGCTTCTGCAACAACCAATCCATATGTTTCTGCACAAAATGAAGGAAAGACTAGAGCCTTGGCGTTTTTCATACAACGTTCTTTTTTCTCTCCAGAAGCCCATCCAACAAACGAAATTTGAGGATATTTTTTTTCTAGTTCCTTTCGTAAATAGCCATCACCAACGACCAATCCCTTAAGACCTAATTCTGATATAGCATCACAAAATAAGACTATACCTTTTTCTGGGGACAAACGACCTAGATACAAGTAATATTCATTTTCGTCAATAGTCACCATGCCTTTATTTACCAAATCAACAGGATCTGGCAAATAAATCATATTAACATTACTAGGGATATATGACATTAACATATTTTTACACATGTCAGATATATATAACAAAGTCAGTTTTTTATTTTTCCAAAGAAAATGATTTTGAGTTAGTAATCGTAGCATTCTCCAAATTTTTTGCGTATAGCTACGAGAATCACAATCTGTTAAGATACATCTACAAGACAAGCTTCTTAAATCACATATTTTTTTTTCATTATAATTAAAGAACCCCCCGTTAGGACAAGAAACAAAAAAGTCATGAAGAGTTAAAACCAAATGATAATTCATTTTTGCAGTAACACTAAAAACAGCAGAAGTCAACGCCTTCGTCCATGTATGAACATGAACAATAGTCTCATCTGGGTTTAAATTACCTAATACTTTTTCAAATTGTTTTCTTATATTATAGTCAAACACGCCTTTTGTTATAGCGCGCCAACGTTTCCTATCTGTTAAGATATCAGGTTTCCCAATACAGACTAATTTTATACTTGGGGTTTTCAGACGAACGTCTATAGGAGGTACACAAGTAAAAAATATAACATTATAAGTTTTAGACAAAGATAATGCAACATCAATAGCAACTTTTCCTGCGCCACCATCAGCATGAGCAAAGTCATTTACAACAACTACATTTTTAAGCATTGCACATAAATTTTAAAGTTCGATACTTAAACGAATATTTAAAAACTAAAAAGCTAAATCTTAAAAGCTCAAGTGCTACAGAAAGCACACCCTTATCTTTAGCAATTATAATAGCTCCTTCTTTCATTGCTTTAAATCTCCGGACTTTGCTATTTACATCATCTTCGACAAAATTTAGTGAATGTTTAATGATGGAAGAAAAGATATAAGCGTACTTATTATCATTTCTATATTTCAACATAAAATCATTATCTGTTGCATAAAACTTAAGTTTCTCATTATAGCCAGGAAACTGAGATTTTAAATATGAAGTACGAATACACATACCAGAATTTATAGCCATCAAATAACTAGTATCAACAATTCCTTGATTTGAGATATTGTAAGAATGTTGGAAGAACTTTTCATATGCAGGACTAACGACATCATTATGCGACATAATCACAGGTAAAAATAGATTAATATTCGCATTTTTTGCATCATTTACAACATTATGTATATCTTCCAAAAAATTAATCGGCAGCATCGAATCATGATCTAAAAGAATCAAGAAAGAATCCATGCTTACTAAAGATATAATTTTATTATATACATGAGACAGATAATGATTTATACCATCTTCGTAAATTGACACTTTGCAATTATTAAAATTAGCCTTTACCCATTCTATTTCATCATCATGCAAAGACTGGGGGGAGTTATTCCAAATATGCAAATGTATATCACCATTATTTATACCATTACAGTTCTGTAATGAAAGCATTGTCTCAGATTCATTCAATAATTTATTGAATATTACAATAAGAATATTTATTTCGCCCATTTTCTCAATTTTTTAAATAAACCAAAGAACTTAAAATATATAAAGGATAATATTACAAAAGGCCATCCTCCGTTTTTATTTATAACAACAAACAATTCCTTTACAGCCTTTTTAGAATTTGAAATACCTTTTAAAGAATGAAAAGCAATAATATCATCGACAATTAGATAATCAATACCCTTTTTATACATCTTTAAATTAAAATCATAATCACTAAATATTTTAAATTGAGTATCGAAATGCACATCTATCGACGATTTATTATAGAAAAGTCCTTGATGAGGAAGAGAATTGCGAATTTTTAACCTACAATCAAAGGTAGGTTTTATTACAACATGTTCATCAACTCTAACAGATCCAAAAATTGCAGCATACTTATCATTATCTTGATTAAATAGCTCGTGTGGCAAATGTAGTAGTTCGTCTCCACAATTAATAAAGATAAACCATTTTCCTGTGGCTTTATTAATACCTTTATTCATAGCATCATAAATTCCTTTATCAGGTTCAGATACTAAAATAGATATCTTATCCTTATATTTATTTAAAATCTGTAAAGTTTTATCTGTACTTCCGCCATCTATTACAACGTACTCTACAACATCTGACACAAAAGGAACAACACTCTGAATTGTATTTTCAATATCTGCCTCAGAATTATAACATACAGTTATTATTGATACTTTTTTCATACTCTTTTTGTAGTTCTAAGTCGTGTTAATAAAATTACAACAAATCCATAAAGCAAAATATTCATAATAATACTAGAAATATTATTAAAGAACAACCCTGGATCTGTAAAATAAGATACGCCGGCTTGGAATAGCAATCCATAGAGGAACACTCCAAATATAGATCTCGTAAAATACTTCTTTGAAGTATAAATGCAGAAAGCCACAAGCCACCCACTCAAAGCAGCAAACACAATACCACCCCATCCAAAATAGCACCAACCAGAAATTGCCAATCTCGCATTTGGACCTGCAATCTTACCATATTCAGAAGGCTCTACTAACCAGAATAATTGATTTCCAATTGCTGGCTCCACAATATCATAAGAAATAAATCTCAAAGGAGCCAAGAAACCAGAAAACAAAGATACAAATGGTTGTTTTATATGTATAAAATTTATATTATCATATGGATAAGCCATCCAATAACAATCTCCATTAGCCATAAATCTAAAAAGAAAATCACCAATAGCTTCACCCACATTTCCAGAAGTAGAACCTTTATATAACAGCAACACTACCACAGGGAAGCATAATACAAGTAGTAAGTATTTCATTTTAACTTTTGGCTTTTTACCAATATAAAAGTATTCATATATAAAATACCATGTCAAGAAAGTAAGAATTGCTCCTTTGGAGCCGCTTAATAGTCCTGTTATTACTATGAAAACAAAATAAGCCACGTACTTTTTATTCTTCTTACCCAATATTTGATAATATGAATACAAAATAACATAACTACTTGCAAAAGTGGAGAATCGTCCTAGAAAGCCAGAACCTGTTCCTGCATAAAGTTCTTGCCGGTAATCCATAAACAAAGGAATTCCAATATAAATATAAGTATACAATTCCGAGGCTATATAGATTATAAAAGCTAACTTAAAGACAATTTTAGCGTATGCTTCTTCTCCTACTATTTTTTTCTTATTAAATGTTGTATCCTTCATGGGATAGGCTAATAAGACTATCCAAAAAACAATCTCTGAAATTAAAAAAAAATAGAGATGTTTTTCTGGACAGAACCCCTCCAAATACAAAAAGACAGGTACTGTATATGCAAAGACTGCACTAACTAAAGCATAGAAGAATGGATCCAAAATGCTTTTAGTAAAACATCTAAATAATGGAACACAAAATAATGCAACCATTATCAGTATCTTAAAATATAATATGGGATCTTGGCTATATAAAAGCCAGAATTCTGGAGTTCTCATTTTTATCTCCTGCATTAAATTAATGAAACAAACACACTGCTGTCCCGGTAAAATCGAGAAGTATCATCTAAGCTCAAATTCTCGGAATAACGTTCTTGATATTCAAGCACTTATATAACATTTTATGTTAGTTTGGTTAAGTTTCGAAATCAAACCGGTTTACCTTAAAAGTACTTGTATCACTATGATATACAGCTTGTTACACTACAAATTCATAATTTTAGCGGGACACTAGTGTTTCAAATACTTAATCACCTTACAAGGATTACCAGCAGCTATACAATTAGCAGGGATATCCTTTACCACAACAGAACCTGCGCCAATCACAGAGCCTTCGCCTATAGTTACACCTTTAAGAATGATACTCTTAGCGCCGATAAGCACGTGGTCTTTGATAACGATAGGTGCACACTTAGCTGTATGGTTATCCATACTCACCATAGGAGCAAACATCTCACCAGAATCACGTACTCGCCAATCAAGATTATGTGCATCAGAATCCATGATAATACAATCACCACCAATATTCACATAGTTACCGATGGTGATACGCTCTTTCGCCCAAAGGCAAGGTGAAGACATACCTACATGATGCCCAATCTCAATGATTGAGTTAGGACGTTCTGTTATTATGCATCCCCTTTGGTTACGACATAGTGGATTTATACATTCACCAGAAGTAAATGTAAAATCATCACCTATCTTGACTTTCGAATCAGGATGAATATCAAGATAGATGTGATTAAATATCATGGCTCTCTTCCCCAAGTTATTCCATCCAATACAAAGTCTCAAGCACAAGCGATTATATCGAAGATAAAAATGCTTGCGTACAAATCGAGGAAAATGAAGAAACTTGCGGGTAAATAAGCTAAGTAATCTACTCATTAATATTTGTTTTATTTAAATCTATCTATTTTCTGTTTTACGAGTTGAGCGATGATTCTATAACCTTCTTTCTTAAAGTGACATCCATCTACCATCAGCTGAGGTGGCACCATACCATGCCTGATACTATCCTTATCCTCTTGAGTAGGAAGGAAACCTGCCTCCTGCAAACCTTTATTTACCATGTGACGACGCAGATTGATATAGCTATGGCCAAAAGCAAGTTGCAAAGAGTCTTCCATTTCACCCATACGTTTAGGAGTCGGCATCACGTCATTTGGCTTATGAAAAGAAACAACAACATAATGTTTGCACCGGCTATATTTTATCATAGCCTTCACTTGCCGTATAAGATCAGCTGCATTCTTGAATCCACCATTCTGCCCAATAAAGAACACATTGCACCAGGCTCCTCTCAGTTGTCTCATCGCCTGCGTCTTTATTATACTACCCTTGCGGAGCGTATCAGTCTTCTCAATCTTCTGCTTGGGTGTCAAGAGATAATTAAACTCAAATTCAAATTTCTTGTTTGGATTCTGCCAAAACTTGGTCTGAGATTCAAGCATGATTGTCTTGCCATCAATAACCACTGGGTTAACCCTAGCACAGGCATCCTCTTTAAATCCACCCTGCAGAAGAGGAAATACCTCGCTCTTATGGTCATAGGAAGAGATAAAAGTCGGAATGTCGTTATTACCTATAAAGGTATCAAACTTTCGTTCACCATCATTGAAGAGCACAACATCATGTGCCAACAACATCGGATAAGCTCCCTGTCTAGCCATGATGGTAAGCGTATTCTCGCCACCAACTCCACAATTGACGACATCATAGCCATCTCCTAAAAGATCTTGCAACACTCCAGGGTAACTATCATCCCCCTTTATCCAACCTTTGACTATACCTTTATACCCTGTGCCATTGGTATGGCTGGCAGTTAAAGAATCACCCCAACATACTACCATTTTCTTCTCCTTGTCATCCGAACAAGATACAAGGACAGAATGGAGCAATATCGCCCCCATAACCAGATTTCTAGATAATTTATACATTGTTAATCTACTATTATAAGATTCTTGGATTTCAATAAGCGAACAGGTAAGTTCACTAAGATAAACTTCTTAATTCGTTCGTATGTAATCTTGTAATTCCGCTTATACTTTTCCTTCTTAGTCACTCCTGGATGAGACTTGATGACCACGTCTATTCCATACTTGTTTCTAAGGAAAGATTTTGTATCATCAATACGATGCAAGTAATCTTTATAGAGGAAGCGAACCAATTTATCATCAATTCCCCATGTAGCATAAACATTAATATTCACTTGCTTTAAAGACAAATATTGCAGATTCTCGAAATGATAGAAAAGCAAATCATAATTATTGCCTCTACATTTCAACTTAATAGAACTAGAAGCATTGTCAATTAGTTTATATTGTGCTATATTCCATGGAGCTACACCTGCACCTAGATTCTGTGTTTCGATAACATAATCATAATCGCTCACCCAGTTGTCCATATACTTTTGGTCTGCCCAATATACGCCATCCCCATCAATAGAGCAATGTTCCAGGCACTGACCAATCCAAACATCAAGCAGCGTTCTAGCGTTTTCATCATTTTTGAACGTATTGCATTCCACACAATAAGTTCCAACTATGTCAGCTCGATTCAATTCAAAGCTGTTGAAACGATGTCCAACAATAGACACTGAGGCGTTGCTCTCTTTCATTTCATCTACCAATACCAATGGGTCTGCGTAAAATGCCATATCTGCATCTACATATGAACAATAATCTGGATGGTAGGTATCCAATACATACTTTATCAACGAAGAAGAACATGTCCAGCAATATTCTCCAATCCCTCGTGTAGATTTAACCCGAAGCAAATCTTCGTTTTCAAAATCAGCTAATCTGATTGGTATAAGATGCTCATAATTTAAATCTGTTAAAACCTCATAGCACTTGTCATTCATGGAAAGCACATAGAGAGTGAAGCAAGAAGCATACTTCTCCAATGATTTATATAGCACCAATCCTTTATCCAAATAGTTACTATCGAACAAAGTACAAAGGGCGTAATTTATGTTTTGGCTCATAGAACTATTTAAAGGAATTAATGGCATCTACAACAATCTTTGCTTCTTCCTCGCTTATCACCTGATTCATAGGAATAGACAATTCCTGCTGATGAATCTTCTCTGAAATAGGAAGAGAAAGCTGAGGGGTATTCCAAGATTCTTTAGCATAACACTCCTGGTGATGTGGTGGTATTGGATAATGAATCAATGTCTGAACGCCCTGTTCTTTCAAGTATTCCTGCAATTCATCACGACGCTCACAGAAGATAGGGAACTGATGATATACATTATTTTCATCATTAATCTTTGCAGGCAATGTTATAAGCGGATTATTGATATGCTCATAATAATAAGCTGCCAACTTCTGACGCTGAGCATTGTCCTCATCCAAATACTTCAACTTGACATCAAGAACAGCAGCATCCAACTCGCTCATACGGCTATTAATACCAGCATACTTAAATACATACTTCTTCTGACTACCATAATTTGCCAAAGCACGAATCACAGAAGCAAGTTCCTTATCACTAGTAGTTACTGCTCCTGCATCACCAAAGGCACCGAGATTTTTGCCTGGATAGAAACTATGCGCACCAGCATCTCCTAAAGCACCTGTCGTCACACCTTTCCATGCACAACCTTGACTTTGGGCACAGTCTTCCATCAGCTTCAAGTTATGTTTCTTGCAAATTTCGCCCAGTTTGTCATTGTATGCGACACGACCATAAAGGTGAACAATCATCACGCCCTTTGTTTTAGGAGTGATTGCTGCCTCAATCTTATCAATATCAATTTCAAGATTCTCAAATGTAGGCTCAACCAGGATAGGAGTCAATTTATTCTCTGTAATAGCAAGAATGGTTGCAATATAAGTATTAGCAGGAACTATGATTTCGTCACCATCCTGGAAAATACCCATCTCCTTATATCCTCGGATAATCAAGCGCAAAGCATCCAAACCGTTAGCAACTGCTACACACTCATCTGTACCAATATACTGAGCATAATCCTTTTCAAACTGCTTATTTTCATTACCCTGCAAGAACCAGCCACTTTCAATGACACGGTTGGCTGCAGCCTTATACTCATCACCATGCATCATGGTGATCGCCTGTAAATCTAATAACTTTACCATATTTTCTTTTTTTATAATCGTTTTTTATCTTTAGAATGCATATAATTACTAACCCTCAACAAAGAATCGAAGGTATTGGTATCAAACCACAAGATGTCCTCGCCAAACTTTTGTACTTGTAACTTATTCGCTGCAAGATATGTCTGGTTAAGCGATGTCACTTCATAACGTCCACGTTCTGACTTATCCAAAACCTTTGCGTAATCAGCAACTCCCTTTGGAAAGACATAAAGTCCAGTAATAGAATAATGCTGTGGTGAACTAGGTTTGCCTTCCACAGAATGACACTTCCCTGCTTTATCCAAGATTGCCACCCCATATTGGTTAGGGTCATAGTCTTGAGATATGAAGATGGTTGCTTGTCCACTATTTTTTGCAGCACGCAAAGCCTTACGAAGTTTTTCTGTTAACCCTTCACCTTCTATGATACAATCGCCTGTTACCATACAAACAGGTTCTTTGCCCACAAAATGGGCCCCAATGGTCAATGCCTGTGCGGCTCCTTCAGGAGATGTTTGAGTGGCATACGTGAACTTCGATCCATACTTCGATCCATCGCCTAACGCTTGGATAAAAGCAGAGATATATTGAGGACTCGTAATGATAAGGATGTCCGTTATTCCCACTTCCACCAATGTTTTTATGGGATAAAAAATCATAGGCTTATCATATATTGGTAGCAACTGCTTTGGGACACCCAAGGTAAGAGGATACAGTTTATCACCAGAGTCACCTGCAAGGATAATACCTTTTGTAATTATACTCATTTCTTATTCTGCTTTTCATTCACATAATTCAAGAAATCATCATAGTTACGAATGTAGTCATCCTCAGAATAACCATGAGAAGCTAACACCAAGCAGATACTGCCAGAAGAGAATCCTTGTTCAGATGCCCAAATCCCCGGTGGAACATGAAGTCCCCAGAATGGTCTGTTGAGCTGTACCGTTCTCTTGTTTACACCATCATCAAGCACAACTTCAAAAGCACCAGAAGCTGCAATGATAAATTGGTGGCATTCTTTATGAGCATGTGCTCCACGATCTTCACCACCTGGTATATCATAACTGTAGAATACACGATTGATAGGGAACGGCACATGTACATTCTCATAGATGTAAGTAAGATTACCCTCTACATCATGCATTTTGTTCAACTCACAGAGAGAACAATCAAATACACTTTTTCCTTCCTTGGCACTGAAAGTATCCGTTGGATTATTAATCTTAACAGATGTTTCATTCCCTGAAGAAGTCGTTTTTATAGAAGGATTCTTCACCCAAGTCTTGAATTCTTCATAATCCATGATATAGTCATCCTTATCATATTCAGTTGAAGAAAGAACTAGTGCAAGAGAATTGGTTGAGAAATTCTTCATAGTTCTCCACATTCCTTTAGGAACATATACTCCAAAATAAGAACGATTCAGAGAGAAGGTTTGTTTATTCCTTCCATCATCAAGTTCTACATCAAAGCTACCTGATAAAGCTACAATAAACTCCTCATTCTCCTTATAGGCATGTGCGCCTCTATCCTTTCCACCTGGCACATCATAAATCCAATAGACCCTCTTGATTTCAAAAGGAATCTGCTTGATTTGCTCTATGATAGACAGGTTGCCTCTTGGATCTTCTATTTTAGGAAGCCCCAAGAGCTTTGCATCGTAAACTGTTGTCATATGTTATTTAATTTTATGGGCAAATAACTTTTTAAACTCATTTTCTAGAAGCCAAATAATTCTAAAGAAATAAAATACAAATATATAAGTTGTATTTGTAAGTTCGGAAGAATACATATTCCTTGCAACTTCCCCATAACCATCAACCGCTTGTCTAGCTAACTTATAAAGCATCATCCTTTCCCAAAAGGATTTTCCTTTGAAATTTAAATGACCAAGAAAATCTTCATCAATGTCTTTTCTATAAGATGCTGCTTCAGAAGCATCCCGATTCGATATCATTACGGGAACTTTACTTTGATACACTTCCACGATATTAAGAATTTCATACTGGCACTCAGCATCTTCATATCTCCTTAGCTTCTCATTAAAAGGATATTTTAGAACAAGACTTTTCTTATATATAGCTGAACCTGGTCTATCTGACATCCATCCGGCAAACTCCCAAAAGAAAGGGTGCTTTAATAGTCCTTCAATTGGTAAATACTGAAATAGAGACAAAGCTCCATTACATTGTATATAATAATTACAAATAAAGTAACTAATCGAAGGATTTTTCATAATTAGTTTTGCAAATTGATGCAAAGCATTAGGTAACAGGATATCATCGGCATCTAAGAATAATATCCACTCCATCCTCGAATAGTTAACACCAGTATTGCGAGCTGCAGCAGGACCTGCATTTTTTTGTTGTATCAATCTAACTCTTCTATTAGATTCATACCTAGATGCTACTAATTGATAACTCTTATCTTTAGAGCCATCATCTACTACAACTATTTCAAATTCATCATAATTCTGTTCCAAAACAGAATCGATGGATTTACATATATATTTCTCTTTGTTATAAAGAGGTATCACAATAGAGAAACTAGTTTTACTTACCATACAGAATTACTTTAATTCTATTAAACAATATATTCACAAGACTTGCTAAAAATATATCCACCAATAGAATGACACCTACTAACAACCAACCTTTCACATCCACATATTAAAATCCTCAGATATCCGATTGAATAGCCAATAAGCACAGACACAGAAACATAAAGCACAAAACAAAACGCGAAAAGAAGGATGGTAAATATTGCATCAGGGAGCAATGATGTATTACAATTAGTATCGGTAGGATACTTTTAAAAAGCTTTTCTTTATTTATGTCATATTTGCCCCCCATTTCTGAGGTTAGTAGGCTTATAGTTTCGCACTATATCAACCACTTTCCTTTTGACAAAAACACGTTCATTCGAGTTTAATCCAATAGTATAGATACCCACAGTCATTGAAACTATAGAAAATAGCAACACAATTCCTAAACGCATTAATCCCTCCGTCATAAGAAGAATTGGTAAGTATGAAATTATGCCACAAAAAAGCAACACCCCAAGCGATCTTAAGTAAACCATTTTAGCATATCCCCTAATTGGCATTTTCACTATCGGACATACTATAAACATTTTTACTATTTGCAAAACTAAAAAGACTAGTAAATTAACAACAAAAACGAATTCTGGAACTCGCCACAAAACCAAAGCCAAATATGACAATGGCACAACAAGAAGATAAATCAGCCCTACAATAGTCTGGTATTTCTTTATCTTGGCAGAAGCCTGAGCTATAGTTAACATTGGATTCGACAAGACATCAACCAAAGTACACAACAATATCAGCTGGACAAAACGAACTGTATGTTCTGGCACATCTTTAAGCCAAAGTGTCAAGATTTCTTTTGCCTCTATCATAATCGGCAAAGATACCAATAACAAGGCAAAGAATGTAAATCGAGCACTTGCATATGATAAAGTAAACAACCTCTCATTTGATTCTTGTGCATACGATTTTGTAATTTGAGGTTTTATTGCATTTTCTACATTTGAAGAAAAATTAATAATCACTCCTTGTATTTGAACGGCTATAGCTCGCGCAGCATTTACTACAGGATTAAAAAACATATTTAGCATTATATTTAATCCTTCTGTTGCACCAACATAAGCTAAATTGCCAATCATACTCCATCCTGCAAAGGCAAACATCTCCCGAAAGAGTTTATTATCTTTTATATATCTATATTTTGATTCTTCAAACTTCTTTCGACAGTATATATTATAGATGATTCTATCAAACACACTAATCAATAGCAACAAAAAAGAGTAAAGAATCAGTTTATCATGTGATGTCACACTAATTAAATAAGCAACTATAAGTTTGAACAATGCATCCACAATTGAGATATAAGCAAAAGCCGCCATTTTCTCATGGGCAACAATCAATGCATTATAGGGAACGCTTATTATTGTGACCACTGTAGCTATAGCACTAAACTGGAGTGTCCAAAATGCTGCATTTAGTCTACCTTCAGGAATAACCAATTTGTTATACAAAAACCATATTCCTACTGTTTCAACTAAAAGGAAGACCAACAGAGATATTAACACATGAATATTGATACTAATACAAAAGATTCTATTTAACTTGCTAAAATTTTCTTTTCCCAACTCAAAAGTGATATAGCGTTGAGTTGCATTCATCATCGCATTATTCAAAAAGACAAACATAACGACAATGCCACCCACAACATTATATAATCCATAATCAGAAGCACCTAAAGAATGAAGTACAACCCTGGATGTATACAAAGACACGAGTGTCAAGAGAATCATTCTGAGTAATAGAAAAATAGAATTTTTTGCTATTCTTTTATTTGCAGCCGGTTCTACCATCTAGATTTAATTTTTGAGATTTCTTCTAACGTCCGTCTTTTATTCAAATCAAGGAAATAATGACTATGATGAGAAACACGTTTATTTTCTGGTGGAAGTTGCATATAGTCACCATATATTTTCCTAAGAATTGAATCATACCCAATAGGGGCTTCAATTGTCATATTCTCAAAAGGCAAGGAGATAGTTCTTGCAAACCATTCTTTATTCATAATTTCTCCTACCCCATAAGGTCCATCATAAGATACGAAATAATTACCTCGCTGCAATTTTAGCTTTTGTACCAAAGAATCATATTGGGTTCTATACAAACTTGCTTTATGCCTGTGAACGAAGATATCTTTCAACATTTTTATCTCACTACAAGGATGAACCAATCCTCTTAATAACTGTTTTATCGGATGCCTCATCATTGATCGAGCAACCAAGAGGGAATACTTGTCATAATCTGCCTTGTAGGTCAAAGAATTCTCGGAAGAAGTCTCATCAAGCGGGAAAACGTCTATATAAACACCTAAAACTAATGGTAATGATTCATGTTCCCAAAGAGTTGTATCAGTATCAACGAATTTTGCAAGGGACAACAACCAATAATTTTTATCATTTATATCCATAATATCATAGTGTCCATCTACGTTTCCACGAAAAGAACAAAACTTTTCGTAATCTTCACGCGTCATAAAGACATCTATATCATCATCCCACGGAATGATTCCGTGATGTCTCACTGCTCCTATCAGCGTGCCATAAGCTGCATAATATTTTATTTCATGTTTCTTACAAAATGCATCAAAAGCACGAAATGTCTCCAATAATTTTTCTTTGAATAATTTATCAGTTTCTATCATAATGTTTTCTTAATTTAAAACCTATTATTCTGTAATTCAAGATATTTCCTAAACAATACCATAAATATTTCATCCATCAACACCAAAATTGAAAATCGAAAAAAATAGCTATGGTATTCATACTCAGCATCAGCAAGAGTATTCAAATCAGGCTTATTAACTTGGTAAGAAAGCGTATTATGAGCACAGCGGTTTCTATGCTTATAGACAAGTTCTTCAAACCAATCTTTAAGAGCAGCCTGAAATAAAGAATAAGCCTTCGCCCCATTTTGTTTTGGCTTACCTATCTGAGTACTAGAAAAGATATTTACTTTATGAAGCTGGTAAAATACATATTCCCTGTTTTGCCATATTGACAAAGATGATTTTGAAAATACCTCATTAATTTTCGATATAGTCCGATTAAGCAAGACTGCATCAATCAAAGTTGAAATACTAAAAGAAGAATCTTTATGTTCTATTGCTGCTATCAAATCATTATAGATGCCATTCTTACTTTTATAATCAGAACATTCACCATAACTTTTCTTATTTAGAAATTCATAGCGATACTCGTAATCCGTTGTTGCTAAATCCCAACAAATACATTTCATCTTCTGTTCTTGCGCCCCTGTCATTTTTAAGAATAGACTTTGCATCAAATATTCGCCCATTGGATACGAATCCATACCATCACCAATTGCATGGCAAGCAGAGATTCCATCTATCAATATCTTTATTAAAGGCGTGAGGATGAATTCTGAATGTTGACTAGTGTACATATTGCTCATAGATTTTACAAGATTTGACCAAACGCTCACGAATATAAGTTATTCTATTAGCATTCTTAGCAAATGAAGCATCATGCCTATCGGTATCAATAGCTTTAGCTATAGCTGTATTTAAAGTAATATTTCGCCTTTGCCGGTCAGTTATGACAAGTCTATCATTTAACTCTTTTCCTTGGAAAAGAATATGATATATCAGACCAAACAACCAATAGTCTGCCTCATACCAAGCATTAAAAGATATGTCATCTTTCAAATGAGCTATAGGCATTATCCTTTCTATGGCAGTTCTAAGTCGTGTAAAACGTTCTACCCATTCATTATTTGGAAAAACTGTTGTAAACTGGAAATTATCAAATTTGTCTGTCCTATCTTCTTGTTCGACACCAAGAATGTAAGATACATAATCCGCATAGAAACTTTCACGTGAACTATATGCAGAATAGCCTACCATTACATCCTTAGCATCTTCTTGTCTATTTGAAACATAGTATTGGGACAAGATAGCCAAGTATCTGACAAAATCTATCTTACTAGGTTGCAAGTCTTCCATAATACGCAAATCACCAAATATGTCTGATCCATCATTACATTTACCTTCAAAGAAATTAGTCAAGTTATTATTCTGGTAATACAATGACTTACGGCTATCCATTGGTTCCAATTTCTTTCCAAAATAGTTTATATTGCGGAAGAGTTGGGAGAAATTCTTCTGTACCTCATCTATTCTTGTTGTCTCAGGAACCACATAAGAGAAACCTAGATATGTACCTTTAAAGAACTCATCATTAAGACCTGTAACCAACGCATCTGTCAATTTTGTGTATCTATCATCAGAACCTAATTTAGATAAAATCTCCAACTTATTATTACCATAATTCAACAAATCGGTATATTGCCATAAAAAGCCTTCTATCTCATTAGGCTGAACGGCTTCATCTTCAGCGCTGTCATCTTCATTAGCGACCCTAGCACTAGCACCAGACTCAAATTTCTTTTTGTCTGGGAAATAACCAAGATATGCCAACAGCAACGAGGTTAAACGTTGCTGTCCGTCCAATATCAAGTTCTGTTTCAGAGTACCATCATTATACAATGCAATAGTAACAGGTTGAACAAATTGACCATCCTTTAGCGATTGTAAAAGTCTCCTAAAGTCCCTTTCACGCCAAACAAAATGTCGCTGATAATTTGGTAATACTATATTTTGCGTAAGCATCAGCTTAATCCAATGTTCTAGCGTATATTCTCCGTAATAAACTTTATTCTGCATAATTATTTCTCTAAGAACTTCATCAAAGCTTCTTTATTCTGTATCGGAGTTGTTGTAGGACGTCCTAAATCTTTCCGATTTCCTTTCTTTACACAAACTTGTAGAAACACAGGTCCTTCAGCTTTTACTATAGAAGGCAAGATTGATTTCAATTTTCCCATATTATCTACAGAATAAGTTTCTTTATATCCTACAGACTTAGCGACAGATGGCAAGTCTATCTTTAAACCTACCGTTGGTTGACCTCCCACAGAATCATGAGCGCCATTATTGAACACCACATGGACATAATTCTTTGGATGTTTGCTAGCTACTATAGCCATATTTCCCATATGCATAATGCTGGCACCATCGCCATCAAAACACCAAACCTTACGATCAGCTTTCTCCATCGCAATACCCAATGCTATTTGAGATGCATGTCCCATAGAGCCAACCGTCAAAAAATCACGTTCATGTCCTTGCTTCCATGCTGTACGTGTTTCAAACAACTCTCTTGAAATCATACCTGTAGTGGAGACTATAACATCTTTTTTCCCCAATGAGGCTGCAACTGTTTGGATAGCTTCCTCACGAGTCATCTGCAAATCATTTTCCTCTACATTCTGCAACTTATAATCCTCGAACGTGCCTTTTTCTATCACCAAGGCATATACTTCATTGGTAGCTTTCATAATGGCTATAGCCTTCTCTATTTGTTTAGCTGCCTTTTCCTCATCTTGGCTGAGTACATCATAATTTACTCCCATCACATTAAGCAAGCCTGTAGTAACCTTGCCTTGCTTAACATGTTGAGGTTCGTCATGCACTCCAGGTTTTCCTCGCCATCCAATCAAAAGCAGTACTGGAATGTTATATACTTCCTTATCTGTAAGAGAAGCCAACGGGTTTATTATGTTACCCTCTCCCGAATTTTGCATATAAACTACTCCTATCTTGCCTGTTGCCAGATGATAACCTGCAGCCAAAGCTATTGCGCCACCTTCATTGGCAGTAATAATATTATGCTGCTCATCTTTATGGTCAGCGATATATGCACAAATATTCTTTAAAAGAGAGTCTGGAACACCTGCAAAGAAGTCTATTCCATTACTTCCCAATTCCTCAATAAAAAACTTAGGATTTATCATAGCTATAAATAATTATGAGTTTTTAGTACCTGGAATCAACTCCAATATTTCCTTAATAGGCATACAATATTCCTTGGATGCCTCCAAAGAACGACTATGGGTCAAAATTGACTTCGCACAGTTGAGCATAGCAGGATAAGAAGAACGCAACATATGATTTGCATAGATGACTACGTTGATTCCCCATGAAGCAAGTTCCTCCTCTGTAAACTGATTATAAGTAGTTGGAACCACAACGATTGGCACATCTGCATATTTCTGACGGAATTTCTCACAGAACTCCTTAATATCTTTTCCTGTTCTTTCCTTGGAATGAATCATAATGCCATCCGCACCTGCCTCTACATATGCAAAACAACGCTCTAAGGCATCCTCCATGGGTTTGCCAGCAATAAGAGACTCACAACGAGCTATTATCATAAAGTCATCTGTGACCTGTGCATTTTTGCCAGATTTAATTTTATGACAGAATCCTTCTATTGTATCCTGAGTCTGAACTGCATCGGTACCAAAGAGAGAATTCTGTTTCAAACCAACCTTATCCTCTATAATGACAGCAGATACGCCAAGGCGCTCCAAGGTACGAACGGTAAACACAAAATGCTCCACCTTGCCACCAGTATCACCATCATATATAAATGGTTTGGTTGTTACCTCCAAAGCATCATTCAAACCATGAAGACGTGTTGTTAAGTCAACAGCCTCGATATCAGGTTTACCTTTGGAAGTGGAATCCGTCAAAGACGATGCCCACATGCCATCAAATTCTTTCTTTACATTATTCACCTCAACAGAAGCATTCTCTGCTATAAGACCTGTCAAGCCTGAATGAGACTCCAAAATACGAACGATAGGCTTAGCTGCTATCAAACGACGCAATCGTTTCATACGAATCTCTGGAGTTGTACCTATCTCCTTAAGTCGCTTATTCAATTGGGTACTGGATATTCCTTGCGTATAAGGTATATCAATTACCTTGCCACCCCATTTTGAGATGCAATCAATAACTCTTTGTCTAGTATTCTGCTGAACACCTTGTTTCCAATCATCTCCGTGAAGGACATAGTCTGGGTGAATTTTCTCCAAATTTGGCACATAATCCAAGGTTGTCTGCGGAATTACTTCGTCTACACCCTTGATATTCTCCACGATGAGAGAGCGCTGTGCATAATCAAGATAAGGCAAACGCTTATAACTTGCAATTGCTTCATCTGTTAAAACACCTACTACTACACGACCCAATTTATTTGCCTCGTGAATAATGTTCAAATGTCCAGGATGAATGATATCAGCACTCATACCTAAATAAACTGTCTTAATTTTATCCATTTTTATTTATAATTTTATTGATTTTACTACATTATTGATTATTTTCTCTGTGAGAATATGGGGATTGTTTTTTGCCCGTTCCAAGTTTATACCCTTAGCCACAATTTCCTCATCAAATGGGCGGTTTACATCGTAAGACAAACCTATATTATGGATATATGCGTTCATAAAATTAAAAAGATTAGCATCTTTGGAGATACCTAAAACTTTTTTAAGAGTATCCATTTTCTTGTGATAAGTTACAAAATCAGAACCTAGATAATTATTTTCATCACAATTTACATTCAATTCGAAAAAATATGGGAATGTGAGAGCAACTGCGTGACCATGAGGATAACCGAACTTTGAGGTTAAGGTATAAGACATAGCATGAGGTGCTGTGGTACGAGTGATGTTAATTGCTTGTCCTGCAAGATTAGCCCCTTCCATCAATTCTGCTCGCCTATTTTTTTCATTGTATCTAGAAACATCTTCTAGATTTTGGAATAGAAGAGACATAGCTTTCAATGCCATAGTATCTGACTCCTCACTAGAATTGATATTCCAATATGCCTCTATTGATTGAGCCAATGCATCAAATCCGGTACAAGCAGTGAGATACTCAGAATTATGCAATGTCAAATTGTAGTCCAAAAACACATAATTTGGAAGAATACTCTCATCACAAACCGAAGTTTTCACCCCATTCTCGTAACAAACAGCAAACTTTGTAGATTCAGCACCTGTACCGCTTGTCGTTGGAATGGCTAACAATGGTGTTGTTTCATCACAAGAATAAAATCTCACTAACTTAGCCATATCAATTACACTGCCTCCTCCTATAGCAATTACCAAATCGGGATTGAAGCCATTCTTGATATTTACCCCAATATTAACCTCTTCTCGTTTTGGATTTGAGGTAAAATCAGACCATTCAAGAATATTATAATGATAATCATACAGAGAAGCTAACATTTTTTCCGCACCAGAACTTTCATATGAACGTTTACCATGCAGTATAAATAAACGAGCTCCACGAAGTAATGGTATATGACTAAAACATGTCAAGAAAGAAATCTTATTGAATATTATTTGCATATCTTAATACGGATTATTCATAGCATACGCTATAATTATACTTATATTAATTAATGTCGACATTCTGTGTACCGTATATCACCATTACAGCGTCCCCACTATTTTACAAGTAG
>ULTX01076501.1_pt1 | contig 21173 bp, 16 predicted proteins | sample 1958041 | NCBI WGS metagenome assembly ULTX01 (sample SAMEA4835747, study PRJEB28245) | human gut metagenome | biome: gut microbiome; material: fecal sample | place: Denmark | collected 2008
GAGGCAGCTGTAATCGGAGGGACGGATAAGGGACGTACGAGGGACAAAAAACGAGAAAGAAACAAACAAATACCCCGCCAGAAGGCCTTCTGGACGCGATTTCAGTCGGTTCTGTAGCCGCGGCGTGAATGAAAAAGTCTTTGTTACTGATTTATTATAAGAGAATTAAGTATTTGGGTACCTGAAAAGAGACGGATGGGGGGCGGAAAGACTACAGAACTGTCGGCTCAGGATGGTATAACTTGAGCAATTGGAAGTTCCGAAAATTGGAAGAATGTGTATTTATGATGCCATTTATGTAGGCTGACTAAGTCACTCTGGATATTGGATGGTATGGTTAACGAGGTTCTATAGCAGATAAAGAGAGAGGTTATGTCCGTGTATATGCTCCGGATGAGCGAAATGGTATAAAAATGAGTGTGAGTTTCTCCCCAAAGACATGCATTATGAGAGAGTGGAAGGTAAGTCTTGAATGAAGGATTCAAGTTCCGCAAGTTCAACCTGCTTACTGAGAACTTCTTCTCTACAGCGTTGGGCAAGCTGCGGAACTTGAAGGATGAATAAGTGATTCATCAGTATTTCTTGGTCAGCTTGATCAGTTCGCTGGCACCACCGAACGGGAGGTAAGCTCCTTCCAGGCGGGTTCCTACCAGTTTCTGAGCCAGCAGCACACGAGCCGTAGCATAGACATCGGTCAATACAGCTTCCAGGAAGCCTTGTGGGAATTTATAATCGTGTGTTCCTTTTTCCGGGTTACTTACATATTCCAGGCTGCTCAGGCTGACAACTTCGAGGGTAAAGCGGAAACGCAGGAATGCGGCGATTTCCTTCTCGGGAGTAGTGAAGCCTACCTGTGCCACGATGGTAAGCAGGTTTTTCTTGATATCAGACATCAGTTCGAATCCCATCTGCGGGTGAAGCACTTTCGAGGTGTCGGCCAGGATTTCATCGTTCTTGGTAAATCCGTCCTCGGCAATGCGCCGAAGGCTAATTTTAAGTTCTGCCATAATTTTTTGTATATTAGGTTATTAATTTTCTTTGCGCAAATGTAGGTAAAAAGATTGATTTACGGATACTAATTGGCAGAAATTAATCGAACGGGAGGGGAGGAAGGTTGTCTACAGCCTGTTGTTTCTGTGTATCGATGATGTGGATGTACTTTTCGGTATGTCGTGTGCTGGAATGTCCGGCCAGCGAAGCGGCGGTCTTGATGTTGGCACCGCTGGCCATCAGGTTGGTGATGAAGGTATGGCGGGCACAGTGGAAAGAAATATGCTTGCGGATGCCGGCTTTGCGGGTCCATTCGTTCAGCATACGCAGGCAGTAAGAGTGCGATGGGAGGTGGAACACCCGTTCTTCGCTTGATCCTGACTGTACTTTCAACAGATAGAGGGCACTGGCATTCAGATTCAGGTGGAGTACCGAATGACTGGAATGGCCGGCTACCTTCTTCTGGATAAGAGTCAGTCTTTTTTGGGCGAAATCGATATTCCGGTAGCACAGAAGTTTTACATCGCACCAGCGCAGACCGCTCATGCATGAAAACAGGAAGGCCCGTTTCACTTCCGAATTCCGGCAGGGAGTTAATGCCAGTTGGGTAAGTTCCTTTTCAGAGAGGATTTCTTTCGTTACATCGTTGTATTGGGGCAGGCGGATGCCGTTGGCCGGATTCTGGAGAATTAGTCCGGATTCTACGCAGGCGTTCAGGCACATCTTGAATTTCTTGAAATAATTGACCGGCGAATTTCCATTCAGGTTCCGGTGCAGGTAGTCCAGGAAGGAATGGCAGAATCGGGGAGTAATATTGTTCAGCAGCAAGACTCCCGTGTGGAATTTCCGTAGCTGGGTAAATACTCCTCGTACCAGCCGGATATCCTTCTGGTGGTATTGTGCCAGGTATTCTTCGGCAAAACTGAAGAAATCGATGCTGTTTCCGGTGGTCTGTGGCAGTGTGAAAGGCATTTCGGTGGTACGGAACGGATACCGTTCTTTCAGGTATTCGATTTCTTTTTGTGAGCGTAATACTTGTGCCAGTTGGAGTTTGGCGCGGTTGGTGGCACGGGTGTGCTTGTCGGTAGGGGAGTCCAGAATGATTCCCAGGTATTGCCTTTGGCGTTTCCCGTTGAAACAATAGTCCAGATACAGTGATAAGCGCCCGTTTCGGAGCGATTTTCTTCCAAGTGTGATTCCCATAACGTTGAATTTAGACAAAAAAAAAACTGTATTCCATGAGAAAACAAACTTATGAAGTCTGTTTCTCACGGAATACAGTTATTTATGAGACACCGGAATTTCCGGTAGATCGTTATTCAGGCTTATTCAGCGATACAGATAGTTACGCGGTTTTCTGCTGCGGTACCGAACGGCTGTGCGGTATCACCCTTGTAGTCTACCGTGATACGGCTTTCAGCGATACCCTGTGCCTTCAGTGCTTCAGCTACAGCTTCTGCACGTTCTTTAGACAAACGTTCGTTGATACGGGCATTACCGGTCTGCTTGTCGGCATAACCACAGAGACTGACTTTGGCATTGCTGTGCTCTTTCAGGTAAGATACCAGGCTGGCAATCTTGTTGTCTTCTGAAGTACGGATTTCAGCCGAATTGATTTCGAAGAATACATTCTGTGTCATCGGTTTTACTTCTTCTACAACCGGAGCAGGTGCCGGTTCTTCCTTTACAGGAGCCGGTGCTGGCGGAGGAGTCGGAGTCGGTTCGTAGTAAACCGGTTCGGTAGTTCTGGACGGTTTGCCGAACTTGAATGTGAAACCTGCCAATGCATTGAACTGCCAGTCAGCATTGCCTGCCTTCTTTGAGTTGAACTTGTCGCTCATCACGTTGGCATTGGCTTCGATGTTGAAGAATACCTTTTCAGCCAAACGGATAGCCACACCCAATCCGGCACGTCCGGCAGGACTGATCTTGTTCTTGTCCCACAGATAAGCCATTTCGTAGCCTTGATTGTTTAAAGCTACAGCTTCATCGTTATTGAATGCGCCGTTCAGACCAACTCCTACAAAGAAATACGGGTTGAACAGGCGGTTGGCTTTGTAACCGCAGAAAAGATTGCCTAAATCGAGGGTTACATCGACGTTACCCTGCAGGTAGTTATATTTATAGGTAGTAGCCGGATTTACCCAACCACCTTTGGCCTGCCAGCCGCTTACGCCAAAGCGGAGTCCCCAAATAGGAGTGAACTGGTAACCGAAGTTCAAGGCAGCTGCCGGAGAAATCAGGTCTCCGAAATCAGCTTCTCCTACGGTATAGCCAACTCCACCCTGTACCTGCATAAACCAATGCGGGTTAAATACAGTTTTGCCTTCTTCCTTAATCTGGCGTGTTTCTGTGTTGCCTGTCTGGGCAAACGCTGCAACGGTGCTTAATCCAAGCGCGATTGCGGTAAGATCTCTTCTTAGTTTCATAATCTTTTTTATTTTTGTGTTATACAATTTTCTGTTTTATGGCAGGTTTGTGAATGTAAAGATAGACAAATATTTTTAGATTCTTCTCATTATTCTCTCTTTATTTTTATAAAATTCACATCTTTCACTTTGAAATATGGCTAAAATCCTTTAAATTCCGCCACGTTCCTCAGCTTTTAGATATTTTCTGCATATTCTTGCGCTAATTTCCTGATACCTTGCTGGAAAGCAATGAATCCACCTCCCAATACCCGGTTCCCGTTATAAAATACGGCCGATTGTCCCGGCGTGATGGCTGAAGCCTCTGCCAGGAAGCGTACCAGCAGGTGACCGTTTTCCAGGGGAAAGACCCGGCAGGGAATAGGGCGGCTGCGGTAACGGATACGGACTGAGAGTTCCGGACAAGCAAGCAGTTCCTCCCTGTTTATTATACTGACATCTTCCAGCAGCATGTATTCGGCTTTCAGCTGTTCAGCGTCGCCGATCATTACGGTGTTCTTGGCCGGATTGATTTTCAGTACGTAGGCCGGTTTTCCTAAGGCTATCTCCAACCCCTTGCGCTGGCCGATGGTGTAATAGGCGAAACCTTTGTGTTGTCCTAGCTTCAATCCTTTGCTGTCTACAAACCAACCCGGACCAATACGTTCGTCGATGTCGGGACAGTGTTCTTTCAGGAATTCCCGGTAATCTTTGTCGATGAAACAGATTTCCATACTTTCTCCGCCACGGGCTTTTGCTTCAAATCCTTTTTCGGCCAGATAAGTACGTACATCGGCTTTGGTCATGCCTCCTAAAGGGAATATCATCCGCCGGAGGATGGTTTGCGGTAACTTCCAGAGGAAGTAAGACTGGTCCTTGGTAGAATCGTCGCCTGTTACGATGTAACGGTAACCGTCTTTGTCGACCAGCCGGCAGTAATGTCCGGTGGCAATACAGGCACATCCGGTACGATCTGCCCATTCGCAGAGTACCCGTTCCTTGAACATCGGATTGCAGAGTACGCAAGGATTCGGGGTGCGGCCTCGCATGTATTCGTCGATGAAGTAACGGACAATGACCTGACGGAATTCTTCACGCACGTCGGCCACATGGTGTTCGATGCCCAGCCGACGGGCAAGTGACCGGGCTTCCAGCACTTCGTCCGGCTCCTCTTGTCCGGGAGTGGAAAAGTGTGAGGGAACATCCCAGGTGCGTAAGGTGACGCCTACCACTTCATATCCTTGTTCCTGTAGCATGAGGCAGACGGCCGAACTGTCGATACCGCCACTCATACCTACCAGAACACGCTTCTCATTTGTTTGCATAGGTTCTGTTTTTGAGTTTGGAACAAATATAAGAAACAGTTTCAAGAGCCCGCTTAAAATCCGCGATAAAGTCGGTATTCACCCCTTTTTTAAATCTGATTCCGGTTTGTTTCCCCATTCCTTTAAGTATTTCTTTTCAACGTATCCTACAAATAGATGCCAAGTAAAATATTAAATGCCTTTGATATTATAACAAAACAGGTTCGTGAATTGTTCACGGAGCAGGCTGATTTTTTAGGGAAGCATGGTATTTAAAAAATAACAGCTTCTGTGAAAAGCATCTTTTTTCACGGAAACTTTTGTACTTTTGCCGGTATATTCAGAAAAGATATGGAAGAACAATTTGATATACGTGACTATCGGCCCAGCGGCAAGGAACGCGACTTTGAAAACGCCTTGCGTCCGTTGCAGTTCGAGGATTTCAGCGGACAGGATAAGGTGGTAGATAACCTGCGTATCTTTGTCAAGGCGGCCCGTCTGCGGGCGGAAGCGCTGGACCACGTGCTGCTGCACGGACCTCCTGGATTGGGAAAGACTACATTGAGCAATATCATTGCCAACGAACTGGGGGTAGGTTTCAAGGTGACTTCGGGACCGGTACTTGACAAACCGGGCGACCTGGCAGGCGTACTGACCAGCCTGGAGCCGAACGATGTGCTCTTCATCGATGAAATCCATCGGTTAAGCCCGGTGGTGGAGGAGTATCTGTATTCGGCCATGGAAGACTATCGCATTGATATCATGATAGACAAGGGACCTTCGGCCCGCAGCATCCAGCTGGAACTGAATCCGTTTACGCTGGTGGGGGCGACTACCCGCAGCGGTCTGCTGACGGCTCCGCTCCGTGCCCGTTTCGGTATTAACCTGCATCTGGAATATTATGACGATGCGGTTCTAACACGTATTCTGCTTCGGTCGGCCGGTATTCTGGGAGTGCCGTGTGATGTAGAGGCTGCAGGAGAAATCGCTTCACGAAGCCGGGGTACTCCCCGTATTGCGAATGCCTTGCTCCGGCGGGTACGAGATTTCGCACAGGTGAAAGGTTCCGGACGTATCGATGTGGAAATTGCCCGTTTCGGATTGGAAGCGCTGAACATTGACCGCTATGGCCTGGATGAGATTGATAATAAGATTCTCTGTACCATCATCGATAAGTTCCGTGGCGGACCGGTGGGACTGACGACCATTGCTACAGCTTTGGGGGAAGACCCGGGTACGCTGGAAGAGGTATACGAACCGTTCCTGATTAAGGAAGGCTTCCTGAAACGTACGCCACGCGGACGTGAAGTGACGGATTTGGCATATAAACACCTGGGACGCTCACGCTACAGTACGGAAAAGACATTGTTTGACTAGTCTTTAAGTTTTAAACCTGTTGGTGAATGACTGTTCAGACGGTGAATCTGCAAGGCTTTGTATCGGGTTACAACGCCGGGTTATGAACGCCGGATTACAAATCCGGCGTAACAGAGCAGGTCCGGCGTGACAGTGGGAACAAACTCGTTTTAATTTTTAACTATTAATTATTAATTATCATCATGGCCGGATTGAAATCTTTGGCAAAGGATACTGCCATCTATGGCATGAGCAGTATCATCGGAAGGTTCCTGAATTATCTGTTGGTTCCTCTCTATACGGCGGTACTTCCTGCGGCTTCCGGAGGTTATGGTGTCGTTTCGAATGTATATGCCTATACGGCATTAATTCTGGTATTTCTGACCTTCGGGATGGAAACGGGGTTTTTCCGTTTTGCCAACAAGGCGGGTGATGACCCCCAAAAAGTTTACGCCAACGTGCTGATGTTCGTAGGAGGACTTTCGCTGGCGTTTGTGGTATTATGTCTGACGTTCCTGCATCCCATCGCTTCGTTTCTGGAATATCCGGATCATGCGGATTATGTGGCGATGATGATTCTGGTGGTAGCGCTGGATTCTTTTCAGTGTATTCCTTTTGCCTATCTGCGTTACCAGAAACGGCCCATTAAATTTGCGGGAATCAAGCTGTTCAACATTGTAGGGAACATTCTGCTGAACTTGTTCTTCTTGTTGCTTTGCCCGTGGCTGTATAAGGTTCAGCCGGGCCTGATCGACTGGTTCTACGACCCGGATTATCTGGTAGGCTATATTTTTGTGGCTAACCTGATTATGTCGGCAGTACAGATGCTGTTCTTCATCCCTGAATTGCGTGGATTCTCGTACCGTATCGACCGGAAACTGCTGAAAGAAATGATTGCCTATTCTTTCCCGATTCTGATATTCGGACTGGTGGGAATTCTGAATCAGACCGTGGACAAGATGATTTATCCTTTCCTCTTCGAAGACCGACAGGAAGGACTGGTGCAGTTGGGTATCTACAGTGCGACGAGTAAAGTGGCGCTGGTGATGGCGATGTTTACCCAGGCTTTCCGTTATGCCTATGAACCCTTTGTATTCGGCAAGAACCGGGAAGGGGATAACCGTGACATGTATGCCAAGGCAATGAAGTACTTTTTTATCTTTTCGCTGCTGGCCTTTCTGGTGGTGATGGGGTATATGGATATCCTGCGTTATATGGTGGCCCGCGACTATTGGGAAGGGCTGAGTGTGGTAGCTATTGTGATGCTGGCCGAAATCTTCAAAGGTATTTACTTCAACCTGTCCTTCTGGTACAAACTGACGGATGAGACCCGATGGGGAGCCTATTTCTCCCTTATCGGCTGTGCGGTGATTCTGGCCTTGAATGTCTGGCTGGTGCCGACGTACGGTTATGTAGCTTCGGCCTGGGCTTCGGTAGCCGGTTATGGGGTGATTACTTTGCTTTCCTATTTCATCGGACAGAAAAAATATCCGGTGGATTATCCGCTTAAGGATATGGCAGTCTATCTGTTGCTGGCTGGTGTGCTGTATGCTATCAGTGTCTGGATACCTGTCCGGAACACAGTGCTTCATTTGTTGGTGAATACGGTGTTAATTCTGGTGTTTGTTGGGTATATTCTGAAAAAAGACTTACCTTTGAAAAGCATACCGATTTTGAATCGGTTGGTCAAATAACTGAATAATCACACTTTTGGGTCATGGAAACAAGAAGCCATAGAAAATTCTTGCTGCGCAAGTTCTTCGATGAATATATGGACTTGAATCGCAGTAAAGAGGATGAACAGGTTACGGTAGACTCCATTCGTAATGGTGTCGAGTTTAAGGGAACCAATTTGTGGGTCCTGATTTTTGCCACTTTCATCGCTTCTTTAGGATTGAATGTCAATTCTACAGCGGTGATTATCGGTGCCATGCTGATTTCTCCACTGATGGGGCCGATAATGGGTGTGGGACTCGCCATCGGGCAGAACGATTTCGAACTGATGAAGCGTTCGTTGAAGAGTTATATGGTAGCTACACTTTTCAGTGTGGTGACGGCTACCTTGTATTTCCTCTTTACACCGTTGGATGAGGTACAGTCGGAGTTGTTGGCCCGTACTTCGCCTACCATCTATGATGTGTTCATCGCCCTGTTTGGTGGTCTGGCAGGTATTGTGGCCCTTGCTACTAAGGAGAAAGGGAATGTCATTCCGGGTGTAGCCATTGCTACGGCATTGATGCCGCCTTTGTGTACTGCCGGTTTCGGACTGGCAACAGGGAATCTGCTGTATTTCCTGGGAGCTTTTTATCTCTATTTTATCAATTCGGTATTTATCAGTCTGGCCACTTTCCTGGGAGTCCGTTTCATGCATTTCAAGCGGAAACAGTTCGTTGATAAGGAACGGGAGAAGATAGTGAAACGGTATATCATCTGGATTACCATCGGTACTATGTGTCCGGCGGTTTACCTGACATACAATATCGTGCGCGAAACATTCTATCAGACTTCTGCGAATAATTTCATCTCGCACGAACTGCAGTTCCCCGATACACAGGTACTGAATAGGGAAATCAATTATTCCGACAAGACCATTAAGGTGGTTCTGTTAGGTAAGGAGGTACCCGAGAATCAGATTGTGGCGGCACAGACTAAACTGGCTGACTATAAATTGAGCGGTACAAAACTGACGGTATTTCAGGGTGTGAACAATGGGGTAGAGGACCTGAGCAGTATCAAGACGATGGTCATGGAGGATTTCTATAAGAACAGTCAGCAGAAGTTGAATGAGCAGACCGAAGAAATAGACTCGCTACAGCGGGCTTTGTCGCTGTTCAGTGGCTCTTACGTAGTTAATGAGCGGATGGGGAAGGAGATGAAGGTTATCTTCCCGGAAGTCCGGTCTTTCTCAGTATCGAAAGGAATGGAGCTGAATATTGACAGCAACCGGATTGATACGGTGACATACGCGGTCATTGGCTGTAACCGGTCGATGTCGGTGGCTGAACGGGCAAAGATGTTGCAGTGGCTGCAGGCACGGACAGAGTCGAAGAAACTGAAACTGATTATTAATTAAGAATTAAAAAGAGATGCTGATTTACTGGTTTGCAAGTCTGTAAAATCTATACATCAACAAACTTAAAAGTAATAAACCAGAAAGCGGAAGGATTCGTTGGAATCTTCCGCTTTCTGGTTTATTACTTTTCGCTTTGAACTCTAAGGCTATTTTTTCCGTTTGCTGCGCTTGGCCCAGCCTTCTTCTTCGAAATCAGGAATTTCACCTTTCAAAGGACGGTCGTTTTCGTGTTGGAAGAATTGTTTCCAGTCGTCCTTTCGTTTCGGTCCGCGGGCTGCTGTATAGCCACGTTCTTCCCGGCTAGGTTTTGTCTTCTTTTCGGCTTTGGGGGTCGTTTCACGGCTTTCTTTCTTGCTGCTGCGTTTGCTCCCTTTTTCTTCTCCTTCTTTTTCTTTCCGGCTGCGCTTTTTGCCGTCCTTGTCGCTTTTGCCGTTGTTCTCGCCAGCTACTTCGACGATGACTTTACGTCCGCCGTTCAGCACCACTTTGTTCAAGGCCTTGATGACCATCGGGGCTTGAGCTTCGATAATTTCGAAGAACGAGAAGTTCTGCATCAGGTCAATACGACCCACCTGGATACGTTCCTTCTTCAGGTTGCGGTTGATGAGCTCGATAATCTGATTGGCATAGAAGCCGTCTGTTTTTCCGAGGTTCAGGAAGAGGCGGGTATAGCCTTTCTCTGCTTTCCGGCTGGATTTCTCCTTGTCAGTTCCCCGTTCCTTGCGTTCTTTCGGTTCGCCTTTCTTGTCGCTGTTCTTTGGCTGTTCAATTTCAGGAGCGTTCTTGTAATATTCCAGGAAGCGGTTGAACTCCATCGATACTACACGCTTAATCAGGTCTTCTTTGCTCAGCCATTCGAATTTGCGGTAGATACTTGGCAGGAAGGTTTCGATTTCTTCTTCGTTTACTTTTACCTTTTCGATGTCGTCAATCACCTTGATGAGCTGCTGCTCACAGATTTCCTTACCGCTTGGTAACTGGCCGACAGTAAACTGTTTCTTGATGATGCGTTCGATTTCGCGCATCTTTCCTTTTTCACGCAGGTTGATGATCGCGATGGAGATACCGGTTTTTCCGGCACGTCCGGTACGTCCGCTACGGTGTGTATAGCTTTCAGTATCATCCGGTAATCCGTAGTTGATGACGTGGGTCAAGTCGTTTACGTCAAGACCACGGGCAGCCACATCGGTAGCTACCAGCAGTTGCAGGTGGCGCTGACGGAATTTCTGCATCACCAGGTCACGTTGTGCCTGGCTCAGTTCTCCGTGCAGTGAATCCGCATTGTAGCCGTCCTGTATCAGTTTGTCGGCTATTTCCTGAGTCTCTTTGCGGGTACGGCAGAAAATAATACCGTAAATCTGCGGATAAAAGTCAACTACGCGTTTCAGTGCCAGGTATTTGTCCTTGGCATGGATGATGTAAGCAATGTGGTTGACGTTCTTGCTGCCTTCGTTCTTGGTACCGATGGTGATTTCCTTGGCATCGTGCAGGTAAGTTTTGGCGATACGGGAAATTTCAGGGCTCATGGTGGCCGAGAACATCAGGGTATTCCGGTCTTCAGGTACCTGTTCCAGAATAGCATTGATGCTGTCTGTGAACCCCATGTTCAGCATTTCATCGGCTTCGTCCATCACAACATCGCTGACAGTAGCCAAATTGGCCACTTTACGTTCCATCAGGTCAATAAGGCGTCCCGGTGTAGCTACAATGATATGTACTCCTTGTTTCAGGCTACGTATCTGGCTGTCGATGGAGGAACCACCGTATACCGGTAATATTTTCAAATCGGTGATATACTTTGAATAGTCTGTCAGGTCACCTGCTATCTGCAGACAGAGTTCGCGGGTAGGACAGAGAATCAATGCTTGTGGAACACGACGGGTTACGTCAATCTTTTGAATCAGCGGCAGACCAAATGCGGCTGTTTTTCCGGTTCCGGTTTGTGCCAGAGCCACTACATCGTTTCCGTTTCCTAATAGATATGGGATTACTTCTTCCTGTACGGGCATGGGATTCTCATATCCCATTTCTTCAATCGCTTTCCGTATTTCTAAGGAAACGCCGAGTTCTTCAAATGTCTTCATTCAGTTTTTCTAAAATTTCGGGGCAAAGATACGCACAATCTTTGGATAAATTGCTATACCAGTGGTGATTTATGAGGTGGAAACTGAATTAAATGGGATTCATTAACGAACGGGCATCTGCAACAATTTCCGCACCTGTTCCCGGTCGGCTTTCAATTGTGTGGTAAGCAATTCCAGCGAATCGAACCGTTGTTCGGAGCGGATGAAGGCGATAAACTCAATGCGCATCTGCTTGCGGTAGATGTTTTCCGAGAAATCGAGAATATTGACTTCGATACTCAGATTGGTACCGTTATTTACAGTGGGTCGGTGTCCGATGTTCAGCATACCGCCATAGCGGATGCCCTGTACATACGTATAAACGGCATAGACTCCCTCGGCCGGAATCAGCTTTTCCGGGCAGGCCGGCAGCAGGTTGGCGGTAGGAAAGCCCAGTTTCCGTCCTACCTTGTATCCGTCGGTTACAGTACCATCCAGGTAATATTCGTAACCCAGGCATCGGTTGGCTTCGTGTACGGCACCTTGTCTGAGCAGGTTACGGATATGCGAGGAACTGATGGATACACCGTCTTCTACCAATGCTTTGGCGCGGATGACTTCCATGCCGAGTTCCTGTCCGTACCGGCAATAGTCTTCAAAACCTTCTGTGCGGTTGTGTCCAAAGCGGTGGTCATAACCGATGACAAGTACCTGGATGTGGTAATGTTTCTGTAGAACCTGCATGAACTCGCGGGCCGACAGTTGTGACAACTCCCGGGTGAAAGGCAGCATGAAGCAATAATCGGCATCCAGTTGGCTGATGAGGTCAGTTTTCTGGTGTAGGCAGGACAGCAGTTGAGGCTGGTAGTCGGTCTGCATCACCTGACGCGGATGTACCGGAAAGGTAACGATGGCAGAATGCAGTCCCCTTTCCGCAGCCACTTTGCATACCTGATTGATAAGGTAGCGGTGCCCACGGTGTACACCGTCGAAACAGCCGATAGTGGCTGCGCAGGGTCCTAAATTTTCTGTACGGTCTGTATCGGTGATGATTCTCATAAGACTGTAGTGAGTAGGGAGCGCAAGTCTTCGCCCGGTGTATAATGGATAGCCTGTATACCGACCGATTCGGCTGCCTGGCAGTTGACCGGAGAATCGTCGATAAACAGAGTTTCTTCAGCCTGTAGTCCGGCGCTTTCCAGGGCGGTAAGGAAGATAGCGGGATTCGGTTTGGCCAGTTTCATCCGGAAAGACAGGAATACCTGACGGAAGAAATCGGATACCTGATAGCCTCTGGCCGTGAATGCCTGCTGTACAACGTATTCCCAATGCAGTTCGTTGGTATTGCTCAACAGGTATATGTTATACTGTTTGCCCAGTTCGCTCAGCAGATTCAGTTTCTCCTGAGGCAGGTATACCAGCATGCGGTTCCACATCCGGTCAATCTCTTCATCGGTCAGCTGTGGATTTCCGATGAGCTTACGTGCTTCCTCACGGAACCGGGGAGTGGAGATTTCCCCGGTTTCGTATGCCTGAAAGATACCGGCTTCGTTAGTACCGGTTATCAGTTGGCGTACTTCGGTCAGGCCTGCTTGCTCGAATGCCTGTAAGCAGCCTTCAACGTCGAGGTCGTACAGTACCCCGCCTAAATCGAATATCAGATTACGGATTGTCGTATTCATATCGTATCAATTCTTCTTTAACCGTTGGATTCCCCGCCAGATTTCGCCAATCCACAATACAATGGAGGTACTACCGATGATGTACAGCCACTCCATGAATGGAAGGGGTTCGGTACGGAACACTTTTCCGCCAAAGCTGACAATCAGGAATTGTCCTACCAGGATAATCAAGGCTACGCTGAGCATACCTAAGGCGTGGCTTGCATCCTTAAAAATGGAATGGTTTGTGCCGAATACACTGGCATTGAACAGGTTCCAGAACTGCAGCATCACGAAGATGGTGAAGAAGACAGTCAGGTGATGTACATCCATTCCTCCCGGTAGCGTCTTGAAGTAAGCCAACAGTCCCATTAATATAGCCAGGAATCCGAGTCCTACCCCTAGAATATTGTTACGCATAGCCGGAGTAATAATGAAATCGGTCCGTTTGCGTGGTTGTTCATTCATGACATCCATGCTAGGTGAGATGGAAGCCAAAGCCATGGCGGCAAAAGTATCCATAATGAGGTTTACCCACAACATCTGTGTTACGGTAAGCGGCAATTCTGTTCCGAAGAATGCTCCGAGCAATACACTGAGCAGGGCTACCACGTTGATGGTCAGCTGGAAGACAATGAAACGCTGGATATTCTTATAGAGTGAGCGTCCCCACATGACAGCAGTTGCGATGCTGTGGAAGGAGTCGTCGAGCAGGGTAATGTCGCTGGCTTCCTTGGCCACAGAGGTACCGGTACCCATGGACAGACCTACCTGTGCATGGTTCAAGGCCGGAGCGTCGTTTGTACCGTCACCGGTTACAGCTACGACAGCTCCTTTCTGTTGCAGAAGTTGTACGAGACGTTGCTTGTCCATCGGGCGGGCACGGCTCATAACCTTCAGGTCGAGTACGCGATCCAAAGCCTCTTCGTCGGTCAAGGCGGCAAATTCTACACCTGTAATGCGGTTACGTTCTGTATCACCGGGTTGCCAAAGTCCAATCTGGCGGGCAATCTCGGTAGCTGTTCCCGGAGTGTCGCCTGTAACGATCTTTACACCGATACCGGCCGACTGGCATTTCTTGACAGCATCCGGTACGTCCGGGCGAATCGGGTCACTGATGGCGAAGATACCCAGGAAAGTCAGTCCGCCTTCGTTAACTAAAGTGGCACAATCGTCCGATTCTCCTCCGGTTATTTCCCGGTAAGCGATCCCCAAGGTACGCATGGCCTTGTTCTGGTAGGCGAGGAGCTGTTCGTTATAGCGGGTAATGGCATCTGTCGGTAGGTTACATTTGCTCATCACGATTTCCGGTGCTCCTTTTATATAAAGGACACGTTTCTGTCGGACAGGCGAATCAACCAGGGTAGCCATGTATTTCCGTTCGGTTGAAAACGTCAGCTGGTTGACTACTTTGGCTTGGGTACGTAAAGACATATAGTCTTTTCCCTGGCCGTTCAGCCACAATAACAAAGCGATTTCAGTGGGGTTACCTACACCTGAAGGCTTCTCTCCGGGTGCTTTTTCTTCCAGAAAGGCGGTAGAGTTTACTGCGATTCCCTCGGCTATCAGGTCTGGCTGACTGTTGTCTACCTGTGCTTCGTATACCTGCATCAGGTTCTGGGTCAATGTCCCGGTTTTATCGGTACAGATAACAGTAATGGCCCCCATGGTTTCGCAGGCGTGCATTTTCCGAACCAGATTGTTGGTTTTCAGCATGCGGCGCATATTCAGAGCCAGACTCAGGGTTACACTCATCGGCAGTCCTTCCGGTACGGCCACTACAATCAAGGTAACAGCCATCATGAAATATTTCAATACGATACGGGCAATGGCCAGCCATGAATGCCAGTCGCCGGTATATGCTCCGGAGGTGAAATAGGCATACAAATCCTTGCTGGTAAAGATGATGAAAGTCAGGGCAGCAATAGTGAATCCAGCTTTCCCGATAAGGTTTGCCAGTTTGGTGAGCTGGATATTCAGCGGAGTCTGTTCTTCGCTCTGTTCGGTTGCCTGGCGGGCCACTTTTCCGATTTCAGTGGCATCGCCTACCTTATCTACACGCATGATGCCGTGTCCGTCGGTAACAGTTGTTCCTCTCATAACGGTATTCGACGGGTAAGTGGCTTCTTCGTCGAAATGAGCTTCATCCACTGTTTTGTTGACCATCAGCTCTCCGGTCAGACTCGATTCGTTGATTTGTAGGGAAACTGCCTCCAGCAGAGTTCCGTCGGCAGGTACTTCTTCACCTGTATTCAGAATGACGATGTCGCCTACTACGATGTCTTTGCGTGGTATTTCGTGTATCTTTCCGTTGCGGATAACCGTTACAGGGGTTTCTTCTCCTACTGCGTTCAGCAGGTCGAATTTCTTGTTGGCATCGTATTCAAAATAGAAACCGATACCGGTTGCCAGAAAAATGGCAAAGAAGATACCAATGGTTTCCGCATATTCATTTTCGATGATAGAGATAATCAGAGAGAAAAAGGCTGCTACCAGCAGGACGCGGATGACGGGGTCCTGGAATTTTTCCAGGTAAAGTTTCCACATGGAGGGGCGTTTGGGAGGAGTCAATAGATTGACACCATACTTTTCGCGGTTCGAAAGCACTTCCTGTTCGGTAAGTCCGGTCAGTTGAGGCTTAGGATTGTTTTGTGACATATCGTTTACAATTTATTTAAAAACTTGTGTCGCAAAAATACAACTTATATCTTGAGTGAAAGGGTAAATATGTTTTTTTTCTTCATTTTTTTGCCATTTTTTTTGCAGATTACAGGTAAAACCCTTACTTTTGCAGCACATTTCGTTACAGGATTGTAACATCGGACTTGTAGCTCAGTTGGTTAGAGCAACAGACTCATAATCTGGAGGTCCCTGGTTCAAGCCCAGGCTGGTCCACGAATAAAAGAAGCGTTAATTGCACAAAATCAAGCAGTTAACGCTTTTCTTTTTGGCTTTTTATGACTTCTGCTATTGCTCTTGCAAGTAGTTTATATAATCCAAGCACAGCATTTGTTGACTAATTGTTGACTAATTAAATTAGAACGTAAAATGCTGACTATCAAATCAGAAATCAAAAGACAAGAACAGAAGTTGGATGGAACTTACAATGTTAAATTGAGATTCACCCTTGACCGTAAAGTAAAACGCTTATCAACAAGTCTATTTGTCTATTCTAAGGACTTGACCAAAGAGTTCAAAATCAAGCCGTCTTCCCCTATTAAACAAGATGTAGAAGCGTTGATTCGTAGTTATTATGAAAAATGTGCCAAGCTCCAAATCGAACTGAATCATTACACCTTAGATGATATAATGGACTATCTTAATGGAGAACAAGAAAAGAATCAAATCATAGATTTTATAAAGTTTAGCCGTGAATGGATAGCCTCAACCACTATTAAAGGTGCGCCCAATTATACTTCTGCCATTAATGCTTTGGTACGTTTTATAGGTAAAGAAGAACTTGATATTAATTTAGTTACATCTGATTTTCTGGAGCAGTTCAAATCTTTTCTTAACAAGGAACGTGAAGTTAGAATCAAGAGATTAAAACAACAAGGCAAACGTGTCACCTCAAACCGTACTCTTTCTCTTTATTTGATAAGCATTAAGAAGCTATTTAATGAAGCTAAAAAGAAGTACAATAAGAAAGACAAGAATCTTATTCTTATACCTCATTCCCCTTTTGATGATTTCCAGATTCCCAAACAAGAAGCTACAAGAAAGAGAGCTATTTCAGCAGACATAATAAAGAAAGTTTGGAAATTGCCTTATAAGGATATGAAAAAAGGATATAAATCTACCTGTAGATACAACTTGGCTAAAGATTGCTTTATTATATCATTCTGTCTTATGGGAATTAATTCTGCAGACCTTTATAATGCAACAGAAATTAATGGCAATACTATCATATATAATAGAACCAAAACAAAAGACCGCAGATTAGACAATGCAAAAATGATGGTGGATATTCCTAAAATCATTCAACCTATCATTGATAAATACAGGGATAAAACTTATTTAATTTCTATCAATACTACTGTGATGAAAAAGGTTTTAATAAAGCTATCAATTATGGATTGAAAGAAATAGGTTCTATTTTAGATATTGAAGATTTAGAATATTATGCAGCTCTCCATAGTTGGGCAACTATAGCATTGAATAAAGTTGGCATTGATAAATACATTGTTCATGCAGCATTGAATCACATAAATGATTCCATGAAAGTGACCGACATCTATATTGAGCGTGATTTGGATATTGTATAAAATTAATTTTGAGTAGTTACTTATCTTTTTTATTTTCTTCTCTTCTGCCCTTGGAATACTCTAGAGTATGCTTTCACTCTTCAAATGGATATGTTTCATCATAGACTTCACTTAGAAGACGATCGTTGAAAAGCCAGTGTGGCGTCGGCTGTATATGTTTGACTTTGTAGCCTTTTAGCTTAGCAGAAAGTGCACTGATAGAAGTTTCTTCTCCTTGATAACACACTTTGCACTCTGAAAGAATGGTGACAGATATTGATGGATCATCTTTCCAGACGAGAACATCGCCTTTCTGCAATCCCATCTCATAGAAATTGAGCGGTGGACGTTTTGCATGTGCTTTTGTGCTGGCTGCTTTGTCTTCATCAGTGAGGTCGTTCTGTATCTCGTCTGTCACTTCTTCCGTCACATCTTCATGGTGGAAAAGTTCGAGTATGGCTTGCGCCTGTTCCACGTTGATACGGAAGAACTCACGGTTCTGATTGATACGCTGAGGGTCAAAGGCTTTATGAAGGGCTTTTTCAATTTTGAGACAGTCACTTTTCTTAACCTTGCACGCAAATTTACACTCAAACGGTACGGGAACTCCTGTTGTATATAATTCCTTCATACGTTTGTCGATGTCTTCCTGTGTGGTCATACCTATTTTTACAAGTCCTGGCATCACAGGGTTTGTCAGAAGATAAACTATTCCGTATTCCATATCGTTTTTTTAGAAATTAGAGATTATTGTACGGTTTGTCGTTGTTTGTAATGAAATCAAGAACTCTTTCAAATTTGTACATCAGTGTTATCGTTCTTGTTGGTGAATATATGTGAGTTCATTTTTTACTTCTCCTATATTTTTGATTACTGGCATTAGGGTGCTCTGGATTGGTCATTTCGAGATAGCCAGCCTCGACAAGAGCCATGATGTATGTTTGGATATTCTTGCTATGATATGTCACACCAGCCCTTTCAAGAATTTCTTTGCTGCTACGTGGCACACTGCAGAAGTTTACTATATCCCTCTGTTTATTTGTTATTTTAGGACGTTTAGTGTCAGAGTCAGCATTGAAAGTGTCAGAGTCGGACTCTAAGCCAGTGTCAGAGTATCTATGTTCAGTGTCAGAGTCAGCATTGAAAGTGTCAGAGTTGATGCCTAAGTCGGTATCAGAGTGTCCAAGTTTAGTATCTAAGTTACCATTGACTTGGCTACCCTCCGGTCTATTTATAGTAATTACAAACTCGTTAGTTCTGTCATTGTTGGTGAATGAAACTTTCATATCCTCAGATAAGGCACGAAGCATACCACTACCTGCTCCTGTGTAGGGGAGCAAATGGATGGCATTTGTGAAGAGGAACATATTGCGTGGCATGGATGTACCTACAACAATATCATCCACGCTAAGCCCATTAGGGAGAATTCCGGGGCTGTGTATCTCCACCCTGTCATCAAAGATGAATATACGGATAGGAGCAGTCGCATTCAGCGAGCGATGTACCAAAGCATTTACGGTGAACTCAACAAGGCTGATGTATGAAATCTCCAATACTCCTTGCGAGTTAAACTCTTTCCCAACTTGTATATGGCGCAAGTTCCGGGTGAAGAAATCCATAATAGTTTCAAACTGATGAAGCAGATTTCCTTCAATGTCGGCATCGTTCACCTTATCGCGAAATTGTGTACCTCCAAGATTGTTGCCCACAAAACAAATGCACTTTGCTGTCATTGCAGGAAGCCAACGCTGAGTGTACTTGCCAAACAGCAACATTGCAGCCACTGTGATTTTTCCATCGGGTCGGATGAAACGTAGGTTACGCAGCAGCTTCTCCCCATCGTGCCCACTAGCGATAGCAGAACAGACTGTATCTAAAGAGGTTTCGCGGAATGCATCACCCACCAAACCTTTTCTCACCAATACTTTTTCAAACTTGTTGCTTAAAAAGGTTTTGATGGTATTCTCGTCCAAGTCCTTAATCGTAGCATCCCGAACCCCAGCTTCATCAGGCGAGAAACTGCCGCAGTCGGTCATCATCTCGGCAAGTTCGGCATTATCGAACACCTTGCGCTTGTCGGCACCGTTCTTCACCCACACAATACCCCGATTGTCGTGGTAAGGCTTATTCACCCCTTCTTTAATATGAACTACAACAAGGCTTCCGCCATCTACGGAAATAGTTTCTACATCAACAAGGATGGCAGGAACAACATTTTCTGATGCGATGTTGCTAAGTGTGTTCGTGGTTTCCTGTACTTCCAGATATGACAAAGGATTGAGACTGCCGGTTTTGTCCTTCACACCAACGACCAATGTTCCACCACGTGCATTGCTGAATGCCACCAATTCGCAGCCGATGTCGTAGCTGTCAAGGAGCCGTTCTTTGAACTGCATCTTACTGACTTCGCCAGACTTTATCTGTTGGATAATATCTATTTCATTCATTTTTTCATATGTTTTTGGTTGAGCAGTCTACCTGCATCAATATTCAAAGCTTCTGCTATTCGCAGGAGGTTTCTTGCGTCAGGCTGCATGGTATTCGTCACCCATTTGGAGACAGTAGCCCTGTCTTTTCCTAATTGCTCTGCCAGCCACTTACTACTTTTTTGCTCTTCGGCAAGCACAATCTTCAGCCTGTTAATCATTTCTTTTTCCATAAAAGACATTCCTTTCGGTGTAAAGGTACAAATAAACCCAGAGAATCAAGATGAAATATATCAAAAAAGAGTATTTATACAACAAATAATTGGCTATAACGTCAACAAGAAATCTACATTTACTAATAACCTTATTTTGTCGCAAAAACACAAATTACTTACGACAGCAATATGGCTTATGAAAAGCAAAAAGGGTACTTAGCATAACTCCGGATGGGAAACTGGCAGTTTCATACACTTGTTTCTGCGTAAACAATGCGTAAACAAAAGGTTTGAGTTGGGCTTCATCCGTCCGTTCGTTTCAATCAAAACGTGAGTACGTTTTTTAGGATAAAAAATCCCGGTTCCTGAAGTTGGGTGGGAACCGGGATTTTGCATGTTTATCAGTTAGTAAAGATATTGTCAGAAAATGTAAGCCAGTGAAACCTGCCAGGAGTTTTTGCGGATATTAGCCTCAAAGTTCTCATCGACATAGTTTGCCAGTTTGCTGGCACCAATGTTATAGTTTACTCCGACTTGCAGGTGCTGGATAAGTTTCAGACCGGCACCTACGTTTACGCTGACCGCGCATTTCTTGGCTTCTATATTATCCCACAGTTTATCATCCAGATTAAAACCGAATTGTGGACCGGCTGCCAGATATACACCCAGAGTACTTCCCAGTCCGATGGTCCACTTCAGGTTGATGGGGACTTCAATGGATTTCAAGGTCTCTGTTTCTGATTCCAGTCCGTCTTTACTTTCGGCTTTCAGACCTGACTGCGCATACAAGGCTGCCGCGTCAATTCCGATTCCAAGTACAGGAACGGTGAATTCCATCATCGGACCGATAAAGAAACCGGTGCGGTTATCTCCTTTGAACATATCGGTAGAACAGCTTAGTTTGGATACGTCCAGACCGCCCTTTACACCGAAATGTATTTGAGCCTGCGCCGGTATAGCCAGCCAACAGCAGACTACCAGCAATAAAGTTGATAATACTTTTTTCATTGTTTTCTAGTTTTAGTTATCGGGACAAAAATAATCATTTCTTTGAATGAAACTATCAGTAAAGCCCAAAAAAGAGGTTAAAAGGTTGATTTATAGAAGAAAATAAAGCCTGGATACCCGATGTCCCTTTAAAAACTTCGTTTTTTGAATTGTTTTCTACTTGATTCCGGAATATTGAACGAACTATTTCCGCTTGTTTTTGTCTGTTTGATTGGGGAATTACCAGCTGTTCGAGAAAATATTTTTTGGAGTTTCCCGATGGATATAGTTAAAGGTATACCATGAATTTTGCGAAGTTTGTATATCGTGTCATGTATCGGTATATAGCCGGTATTGAATTTTGGTTATTTATCCTAAAACAATGAATGTATGAAGAAAAAGAAAAACCTGATGGATTTCATGAAGCGGGTCATTACCGGTTTCAT
>ULTX01053798.1_pt1 | contig 21156 bp, 20 predicted proteins | sample 1958041 | NCBI WGS metagenome assembly ULTX01 (sample SAMEA4835747, study PRJEB28245) | human gut metagenome | biome: gut microbiome; material: fecal sample | place: Denmark | collected 2008
TTAAGCAGATATCTTTTTATTATATCGAACTTACGTTAAATTAAATTATTGAAAATGGAACTTTCAAGTAAAATGGTTCGCTTAACCGGACTGCTTTGTGTTGCAAGTACTTTACAAGGGATTCCTTCCTTGTTCGCATCTGTTCCCAACATGATCCCTAGTATTACTCAACAAAGTGATACCTACATCTTGACAGGTACAGTAATCGATGAAGCCGGTATACCAGTCATCGGAGCCAACATTATTGAAAAAGGTACAACCAATGGTGCTGTTACAGATCTTGATGGAAACTTTTCTATTCAAATCCACAAAAATTCAAGGCTCGTTGTTTCCTATATCGGATATTCTGACCAGGAAATAGCCGTAAACGGAGCCCAAACTTTACGCATCGTTTTGAAAGAGGACTCTCAAGCATTAGATGAATTGGTTGTTGTAGGTTATGGTACACAAAAGAAAGTCAATCTGACAGGAGCCGTAGAACAAGTAACAAGCGAAGTATTCGACAACCGTTCGGTGCCCAATGTCACACAAGCTTTACAAGGTTCCATCCCGAACTTGAACATTCAAATTACCGATGGTAAACCGACACGTACTGCAAGTTATAACGTACGTGGAACGACATCTATCGGACAAGGAGGTGATGCCTTGGTGTTAATTGATGGTGTAGAAGGCGATCCGTCAACACTAAACCCCAATGATATTGCCAGTGTTTCTGTATTGAAAGATGCAGCATCAGCCGCCATTTATGGAGCACGTGGTACGTTTGGTGTTGTCTTGATTACGACAAAAGAGCCGAACAAAGACAAGACTTCCATTACGTATTCAGGTAACTTCTCGATGCAACAGCCCACAACTGTCCCCGATTTTGTAACAGACGGTTATGAATATGCCAGCCATTTCTACGAAGCTTACCATGCTTGGAACAATTATTCGGCAGACCCAAAGAACATCAACAAGACACAGGAATTCTCGTTGAGCTGGCTGGAAACTTTCCGCCAACGGAAAGAACAAGGTATTACCCAAGAATGGGAAATTGACCCGAACGGGAAATACATTTATTATGGTAATGAAGATTACTATGACGCTTTATACAAGAAGCACACATTTGCCCAGGATCATAACCTGTCAGTCAGCGGAAACAACGGAAAACTGAATTACTATGTTTCCGGACGCTTCTACGGATACGATGGTTTGTTCAAATACAATACAGACGATTATAAGACGATGAACCTCCGCGCCAAAGGATCTATCCAAGTATTTGACTGGTTAAAGATCGAGAACAACATGGAGTTTTCGAATATGGACTACCACAACCCGATCAACGTAGGTGAAGGAGGTTCTATCTGGCGTAACATCGCTGACGAAGGACACCCAAGTTCTCCGATCTTCAATCCGGACGGTTCATTAACATTTTCTGCAGCTTATACGGTTGGAGATTTCATCTATGGCAAAAACGGACTCGACACGAATAACCGCGTCTTGAGAAATACGACAGGATTTACAGCGTCCTTCCTGGAGAACAAATTGCATGTACGTGGAGATTTCACCTTCCGAAATACGGATTACGGACAGACACAACGTCGTGTTTCCGTTCCCTACAGTACATACGAAGGCGAGATCCGCGAGTTAAGTACGCAATACAACGATATACAGGAATACAAAACACGTACCAATTACATTGCGACCAACATCTATGCCGATTACGAAAATACATTCAAAGATGCTCACTATTTCAAAGGCATGGTTGGTTATAACTACGAACAATCTACATATGATGGATTGAAGGTTTTGCGAAATGGCTTATTGCTCGAAGACTCTGAAAACATCAACATGGCTTTGGGCGATGCTATTACCACATCCGGTGAATACAACAGATGGCGTATTGCCGGCGGCTTCTTCCGTTTGAACTATGGATACAAAGACCGTTATCTGGTAGAAGTGAACGGCCGTTACGACGGGTCTTCCAAATTCCCGACAAACCAGCAATGGGCATTCTTCCCGTCAATCTCCGGTGGTTGGCGTTTGTCGGAAGAAGAATTCTGGAATGTAAAACCGGAAATCCTTTCGGATGTCAAGATCCGTGCTTCCTATGGTTCATTGGGAAATGGTAACGTAGATCCGTACAGCTATCTTGAACTCCTCAGCATCAACACTTCCGGACGCGTATTGAACGGGTTGAAAAACAAATATACCAGTGCTCCGGCTGTTATGCCCGACGGACTGACTTGGGAAACAGCCACGACAACGGATGTGGGAGCAGATTTCGGTTCACTGAACGGACGCCTCCGTTTCTCGGGAGACTATTATATCCGTAAGACAACCGACATGTACACCGTGGGAGAAACACTACCGGATGTATTCGGTGCCAGCTCTCCTAAAGGAAACTATGCCGATATGACTACTCGCGGTTGGGAAATAACCCTGACCTGGCGCGACCAGTTCCAGTTGGCCAGCAAGCCTTTCAACTACGAAATCCGTGGTACTTTATCCGACTATATCTCAACCATCGACCGTTACAATAATAAAGACGGAAAACTTTCAGATTACTATGCCGGACAACGCGTAGGTGAAATCTGGGGATATGTAACCGAAGGTTTGTTCCAAAGCCAGGAAGAAATCGACAATCATGCCGACCAGACCCTGATTCAGTCGTCTTCACAGCACGTCACTTATCCGGGCGACGTCAAGATCAAAGACTTGAATGGTGATGGTGTCATTGATTATGGAAACAATACTCTGACCGACCATGGTGATAAAACCATTATCGGTAATAGTCTGCCTCGCTTCTCCTACAGCTTGAACCTGAGCGGCGACTGGAACAACTTCTTCGTCTCTGCCTTCTTCCAAGGTGTCGGAAAACAAGACTGGTATCCGAGTAGCGAATGTATCTTCTGGGGACAATACAACCGTCCGTACAACAACTTGCCGACATGGCACTTAGGAAACTATTGGACAGAAGATAATCCGGATGCTTATCTGCCCCGTTATGCAGGTTATAACTCTTCTCTGAAAAAAACAACGCAGACTCGCTACTTACAGAATGTAGCTTACATCCGACTGAAGAACCTGCAGTTCGGTTATACATTGCCACAGGAAATTGTAGCAAAAGCCAAGATGCAGAACGCGCGTATCTACATTTCCGCAGAAAACCTCTGGTGCTGGTCACCACTGTATAAGCATACACGAGATCTGGACGTAACGAATATTTACGGTTCCGATCCGGATCTGACCAACGGAGGCAGCGGTGATGGACAAAGCTATCCGCAGATGCAAAGTATTAGTTTAGGTGTTTCTGTAACTTTTTAATTGAATAGACAAAAATGAAAAATATTATAGTACCTTTTGTTTCCGCCTGTTTATTTCTTTCTGCTTGTTCCATGGACGAAATACCACAGGCGTCTGTCGATAAAGAAACGGTATTCAGCAATGAGAAAGGTCTCGAGACCTATTCCTATTCTTTCTATAATATGTTACCTTCTGTAACTGACGGATATAGCCAAGATGCCATGTGTGATTACGGTGCCGTAACTAATTATGATGACTTTATCCGTGCCGGAGCTTATTCTCCTGAAGTTAGTTCGGGTTGGAGTTGGACAGATCTTCGTAATATCAATTATTTTATTGAGAACTGTACTAATGATGCGGTAGATGAACCCATTCGGAACAATTACATAGGTTTAGCCCGTTTCTTCCGAGCCTATTTTTATTACGAAAAAGTCGTTCGTTTCGGAGATGTTCCATGGATTGACCGTACATTAACGGTTGATGACGAATTACTTTACGCACCTCGTGATTCACGTACTGTTGTCATGGATCATGTTTTAGAAGACTTGAACTTTGCTTGTGAACATATTACCCGAACCAGTGATGAAACCGGTTCGCTTGTAACAAAATGGGTTGCCTACGCTCTCAAATCCCGTATTTGCCTATTTGAAGGAACGTTCCGTAAATATCATACAGAATTAGGATTAACTGATACGGCTGATAAATGGTTACAAGAAGCAGCCAATGCCTCTGAAACTGTAATGCAGGAAAGTGGACTCTCCATTTATACTGGAGCAGGAGAAGATGCTTCTTTCCGTTCTTTATTCATAAGTAATTCACCTATCACTTCTGAAGTGATGTTGGCAAGCGTCGCTGATGAAGGTTTAGGAGTCTTAGGTTCTGCAAACTGGTGGTGGACATCCGGAACATACGGACCTCGTTTCAGCATGATCCGTTCATTTATCAATTTGTTCTTAATGACTGATGGAACTCCGTTCACGGACAAACCAAACCATGAAAAAATCGAGTTCTATGATGAATGCCAGAACCGAGATAAACGTTTGGCCCAAACAATCCGTACGCCGGGTTATATGCGAGATGGCAAACCTGCGGCTCCTAACTTCAATGGATATTCCTATACCGGCTATCAACCAATCAAGTATACACTAGATGATTCATACTATGACGCAGGAGCATTGAATACCAATGCGATCCCTTTATTCCGTTATGCAGAAGTATTACTGAATTATGCTGAGGCCAAAGCTGAAATGGGGACATTGACCGATGCGGACTGGGCTAATACAATTGGTGTATTACGTTCTCGTGCAGGAATTACAGGCGGATTAACAGTAAAACCAACAAAAGTAGATAAATACATTCAAGAGACTTATTTCCCCAGTATATCAGATCCAACCATTTTGGAAGTACGTCGTGAACGTTCCATTGAGCTGGCATTAGAAGGTTTCCGCTTTACCGATTTATTACGCTGGAAACGTGGAGATTTAATGACAATGAGATGGACAGGAATCTATGTTCCCAAATTGAATGAACAAATAGACTTGGATCATGATGGAACAACAGATGTTATTTTCTATAAAGGAGACACGCCAACTGGATTACCAGCTTCTTGTACTCCTATTGCTGTGGATGGAGGCGACGTTACCCGTCAAAGTCTGACAGGGAATAATTCTGGTAATTTGACTTGGTATGACAATGATCCTTCCCGAGTATGGTATGAAGACGGACGTCAGTATTATTATCCAATACCCAAATCAGCAATCAACTTAAATGAAAATCTGAAACAAAATCCCGGTTGGGAATAAATCAAATAAACAAGTATGAAAAGAATCGTTCTATATTTATGCACTGCGCTGGTATGGTTTGCAACCTTGCCAGTCGTAGTGGCCCAACAAGCAAAAAAATCATCCTGCACAGTAAATGTTGCAACCTTCAACTTACGAATGGATACACCTAAAGATGGAGTTAATGCCTGGCCTAATCGTAAAGAAATGGTTAAAGGATTAATCCGCTTCCATGACTTCGATATTTTCGGCACACAAGAAGGTTTCAAACATCAGTTAGATAACATTTTGGAATTAGGGAATTACGCTTACATAGGAGTTGGGCGCGATGACGGAAAAGAAGCAGGAGAACACTCTGCCATCTTTTACAAAACAGACCGCTTTGAAGTATTGGATAAAGGAAACTTCTGGTTCTCTGAAACGCCAGATATTCCAGGAAAAGGCTGGGATGCTATTTGCTGTAACCGTATCTGTTCTTGGGGAAAATTCAGAGATAAGGAAAGTGGAAAAATCTTTTTCTTCTTTAATTCACATTATGATCATCAAGGGAAAGTGGCACGTCGGGAATCTTCTCATTTGTTATTAAAAAAGATCCGTGAAATTGCTGGAGAAGAATCAATTATTTTCGCAACAGGAGATTTTAATGCAGTACCAACAGATGAGCCCATCACAACTTTAGCAGCCGATGGATTATTACTTGATTCATATACACGAACAGAAACACCTAGATATGGAACAGATGGGACTTTCAGTAGTTTCCAATTAGATGCTCCAATGAAAAACCGAATCGATTATATTTGGGTTACGCAACCAATAACTGTAACGAAATATGCTGTACTGAACGATATGCAATATGGTCGTTTCCCTTCTGATCATTTCCCTGTAATGATCCAAGCTATATTTTAAACGAGTGACAAACAAAATATCGAGTTTAGATAGAGTCTTTCATGGATGGATATTATTTCCATTTCCATGAAAGACTTCTTTGCACTTAGCTCATTCCTTAACTGTTTCACCAAAACCTAACAACAAATCCAAGAAAAATGCGTATCTTTGTACCGTAATATTTCCTTATACCAACTATTACAGCAATAACATCAATGCGTATGAAGAAGATCTTAATTATCAATGGCCCGAATTTAAATTTGCTGGGGAAAAGAGAACCTACCGTATATGGCAATGATTCATTCGAAGATTATCTGAAGCAGTTACGTGAGAAATATCCACAATGCGAAATAGCCTATTACCAAAGCAATATAGAAGGGGAATTGATCAATAAGATTCATGAAGTTGGCTTCAGCTACGATGGTATTATCTTAAATGCAGGAGCTTATACGCATACATCTATTGCCCTGCACGACGCTATCAAGGCAGTTACAACTCCGGTTATAGAGGTTCACATTTCTAATGTTCACGCCCGTGAATCTTTTCGCCATGTATCCATGATTTCTGCTGCTTGCAAAGGTATCGTCATAGGATTTGGATTAGAGTCCTACCGGTTGGCATTAGAGTCGTTTATCGGGAAATAACAAAAAGTAAATTATTCAAACTCATTAATTATATGTTAAAGCATACAAAGATTGTTGCTACTGTATCAGACCAGCGTTGTGATGTCGAGTTTATCGACGCTTTGTATAAGGCAGGCATGAATGTTGTTCGCCTGAATACAGCACACATGGATGCAGAAGGTTTATCACGTGTTGTTAATAATGTCCGTGCCGTTTCCAACCGAATTGGTATTTTGATGGATACCAAAGGCCCGGAAGTCAGAACAACCCTTACTGAAAATAAAGAACCTATTTCATTCCAGTCAGGTGATTTGGTAAAGATCTCCGGTAATCCGAATGAAATTACTACCCGTGATCATATCTATGTTTCTTATCCTCGGTTCGTACACGACTTATCCGTTGGAAGTACCATCCTGATTGACGACGGTGATTTGGAGCTTAAGGTTCTTGAAAAACAAGAAGACTATTTGCTTTGCGAAGTGCAGAATGAAGCAACCATGGGATGCCGGAAGAGCGTCAATGTCCCGGGTGTCCGTATTAATCTGCCTTCTTTAACAGAAAAAGACCGGAAGAATATTTTATGGGCTATTCAAAATGACTTGGACTTTATTGCCCACTCTTTTGTCCGCAGCAAGCAGGATGTATTAGACATCCAGCATATCTTGGACGAATATAATAGCCCGATCAAGATCATCGCTAAAATAGAAAACCAGGAAGGTGTAGATAACATCGATGAGATTCTGGAAGCAGCTTATGGTATTATGATTGCTCGTGGAGACTTAGGTATCGAAGTAGCAGCTGAGAAAATCCCTGGAATCCAACGTGTCCTTATCCGCAAATGTGTGGAAGTCAAGAAGCCGGTGATTGTAGCTACTCAGATGTTGCATTCAATGATCAACAATCCGCGTCCTACAAGAGCAGAAGTAACGGATATCGCCAATGCCATTTATTATCGCACAGATGCTTTGATGCTAAGTGGTGAGACTGCATACGGAAAATATCCGGTAGAAGCTGTTCAGACCATGACCAAAGTAGCCCGTGAAGCAGAGAAAACAAAGTTGGCAGCCAATGACATTCGTGTTCCTATTGAAGGAAACGATTTGGATGTAACTTCTTTCCTGGCTAAACAAGCTGTAAAATCGTCATCCAAACTAAATGTCAAGGCCATCATCACCGATAGTCATACCGGACGTACAGCCCGTTATCTGGCTGCATTCCGTGGAACATCTACAGTATTTGCTATCTGTTATCGCGAACGTGTCATGCGTATGTTGTCTCTTTCATACGGAGTATGGGCCGTTCACCAGCCTTGGAACGACAGTCGCCGCGGTTATTTCTATGACGCTTTGAACCAATTGATCAAGAGCGGACGTATTACTCGCGACAATATGGTTGCCTACTTAAGTGGTAGCTTTGGAGAAGGAGGAGGAACAACATTCCTTGAAATCAACAATGTAGGAAAAGTATTAGATGCGAACAGCAACTATACATTACCTACCTTCCAGGAATAAGAAGAAAGTAAAGACATGGAAAAGATCGATATCAACGATTATATCCTGTCGCACTCAGATGACGAAGGAGCTTTACTGGCAGCCCTCAACCGGGATGCGAACGTAAATCTCCTTCGTCCTCGTATGCTGTCAGGTCATCTGCAAGGTAGAATCCTAAAGATGTTCTGCCGGATGTTACGCCCCAAACGGGCCCTTGAAATAGGGACTTACACAGCATACGCCACTTTGTGTATGGCAGAAGGCATGGAAAAAGGTTCGCTTATCCATACCATCGAGATCAATGATGAGATGGAAGACTTCATCCAAAAATATGTATCTCAGTCACCGCATAAAGACAAGATAAAGGTTCACTACGGAGATGCGATGGACATTATCCCTCAATTAAACGAGACCTTCGACTTGGTCTTTATCGATGCCAACAAGCGTTTGTACTCCGAATACTATGATTTGGTCTTTCCTATGGTACGTCCAGGAGGACTAATCTTGGCAGACAACACGCTTTGGGACGGAAAAGTAACAGATGAATATGTACCGGCTGCCGACAAACAAACACACGGTATCTTGGATTTCAACGACAAGATAAAGGCCGACGAACGGGTAGAGAAAGTCATTCTTCCTTTACGGGATGGATTAACCATGATCTGGAAGAAATAATCCACTTCTGAAGCATCAACATTCTCAGGAATTGACTATCTTTCTCCTGTCAAATTAAATGCAGATAAATACAGACAATATGGAAAGTACAAGAATCAGTAAAATAGAAAGACTGCTACAAAAAGAATTGGGAGATATCTTCCTTAAGCAGGCTAAAGGCATGCCAGGTGTATTGATCTCGGTAAGCGCCGTTCGGATCAGTCCGGATTTAAGTGTAGCAAAAGCGTACCTCAGCATCTTCCCGTCTGAAAAAGGAAAAGAACTGATGGAGGCTATACGTGCCAATACCAAAGCAATCCGTTATGATCTGGGACAACGGGTTCGTATGCAACTACGTATCATTCCTGAACTGACGTTCTTTATCGACGACTCATTGGATTATATCGAACATATCGACGAACTGTTGAAGAAATAAAATAAGGCATTGAATTTTCCTTTTTACATAGCTCGCCGATATCTTTTCTCCAAGAAATCACATAACGCGATCAATGTTATTTCATTGATTTCGGTATGTGGTGTCGTGATTGCTACCATCGCACTCGTCTGTGCTCTATCGGTTTATAATGGGTTTAACGACTTGGTTTCTTCGTTGTTCAGTCATTTTGATCCTGAACTGAAGATTACTGCCCGCTATGGAAAAGTATTCAATCCGGATAATGATACCATCCGGCAGATCCGTAACATGCCGGAAGTAGCCATTGCCAGTGAAGTTTTACAAGACAATGCCCTCATCAAATACAAAGAACGGCAGGAAGTTGGTGTCATCAAAGGAGTTGACAATCGTTTTTCCCAATTAGTCAACATTGATTCCGTCTTGATAGACGGAGAATTCAAACTATCTGATGAAGTTGCCAATTATGCTATTTTAGGAATCGGACTGGCATCTCATTTGGGTATTAATGCAGGCTTTATCTCGCCCCTTGAGATTTATGTACCCAAACGAGACCAAAAGGTCAATATGGCCAATCCGGCTACTTCATTCAACATCGGCTATTCGTTTATTTCGGCTGTATTCCGGATAAACCAGCAGCAATACGACGATTATTATATGCTGATACCGCTTGAGCAGGCACGGTCGCTATTGCATTATGAAAATGAAATATCAGCTTTGGAACTCAAAGTCAAAGAAGGAGTTTCAATAGAGGTCGTAGAAAAACAGATAAAAGCCTGTGTGGGTGACCGATATATTGTCCAAAACAGATTTGAACAACAAGAAGCATCCTTCAAGATGATGCAAGTAGAGAAATGGATTACTTTTCTGATTTTATGCTTCATCCTGGCAATTGCTCTTTTCAACATAGTAGGTTCTTTATCCATGCTGATGATTGAAAAGAAAGAAGATGTACAAACACTTCGTAATATGGGAGCCAACGAATCGCAAATCCAGCAGATTTTCTTATTCGAAGGTTGGATGATTTCTGGTTTTGGTGCCGTCTTTGGCATATTGGTTGGCTTAATTCTTTGCCTCATTCAACAAGAATACGGGCTAATCCAACTGGGAGATACAGCAGGAGCCTTCATCATTGATGCTTATCCGGTACATGTCCTGCCAGGTGATATCTGCATGATCTTCATTACTGTATTAGTTATCGGCTTCCTAGCAGCTTGGTATCCCGTACGATACCTTGGAAGAAAGTGGATTCGGAAATAGAAGGATCAGCACAGACTTGCTTCACCATTAAGTTTACCAGTCTGTGCTATTCCAGTACTATTCTGTTCATTTCTCAATCAACAAATGCTCAACCTCCTTACCAGAAAGGTCATAAATGCGAATATCCATCTTCTTATTATCCACATCAGCCTTCAACAATGAATTGTTTGAATTAACGAGGATCGGAAAACGTACACCATCTTCCCCTGCATTCTTGAGGATTGTCCGATGTAAATGTGCACACAAATAAACATCCGGATTCGCCTCATTCAACAAGGGAATAAACTTCTCCGCGATATCCAGCTCACCATGCCAGCCACCAAAAGGAGGCATATGGCAAACGATAACTTTAAATGGAGCCTGCTTATACAAATCTGAATGTAATACCGTTTTCAACCATTCGGCCTGCTTTGTTCTATATTCATCATAAGCTGTTATTCCATAATATTCAACATCCGTATCAGGTTTGTCTTCACCACAATCCAGAACAACAAAGCAAACAGGTCCCTGACGGAACATATAAAAGAGTTCTTCTTCTTTCGGATTAAAGTATTGCTGAAACTCTGGAGCCATAGGTCCTCTCGTTTCATGATTACCCCGACAATAATACATCGGAACCGAACCGGCAAACAATTCCACTGATTTATCCATAAATCCACCAAACAACTGCTCCTGATCTTCTGCTATCGATACCATATCTCCATTAAACAGGAACAAATCCGTTTTCTTCAGGTCACACTGTTTAATCATTTGTTCCAATACATCATTCCTTCCATGAATATCATTGACCATAGCAAACGAGACTTGTGGCTTATTTATATCATTCGTAATAAATGATAATGGTTCTTTCCCATATACATCCGTCGAGGCCATACTTCCATAAATAACCTTATGTCCATCATGTTCTAATACCTCTTGTACACAAACACGATAACGATACCGCGTACCCGGTTGCAAACCCATTACTTTCACAGCATGAATCGTTGACGTTACTTTGATTCCTATCCTGGTATCAAAGATCTTCTTCCGTTCTTTCGCATAAAAATGACTAGCATCATCAGGAGCCATCTCCAACCAACCCACCGATGGTTTATCCGATATCCAAACAATTGTAGCTTCCTGTTCTCCTAAATTCTGCAAATAAGGTCCATGTAAAATCTTTATATCACACCAAGCCGGCAAAGCAACCAGCAACATCAATATACTTAACCAATAAAATCTTGTTTTCATAATGATTCTTCATTTAATTCTTTATAAGAAAAGAACCCTATTCCTTGTCTGAAACCATGCAAGAAATAGGATTCCATTATATATTAAAGTATGTATCGAAAGTCGTTAATTTCAAGAAGGATTCTCGTGAGTTTCAATTTCGATTCTCGTGAGTTTCATTTGAGAAACCTTCTCACTTCGCTCTCTCTCTATTTTTCAACTGAACTCTTTTCCATGTAGCATTTGGGCATCTGCCATAAACTCCTTGATACGATGTTCGTCTTCACGTTTACAAATCAGCAGAACATTTCCTGACTCGGCAATAATATAATCATTCAAACCTTGAATAACGGCCATTCGTTCCGGATCGGCCAAAGCAATCACATTACCACTACTTTCATACAACAATGTCTGAGCTTTTAATGGAGCGTTATTATTTTTGTCTTTTGGAGCAATATCATACAATGATCCCCATGTACCTAAATCGGCCCAACCAAAATCAACACAAAGCATATATACATTTTCAGCTTTTTCCATAACGGCATAATCAATAGAGATATTCGGGCAGTATGGAAAATTCTGTGTAATAAATGTACGTTCTTCTGCCGTATTGAATTCAGGCAAACCTAAATCAAAGCGGGCCGTAACATCAGGCAAATATTTATGAAGTGCATTAATAATGGCATTTACATTCCACAAGAAAATACCCGAATTCCAGAAAAATTCTCCGCTTTCATAAAAGACCTTGGCCAAATCCAAATTCGGCTTTTCTGTAAAGGTCTTTACTTTAGAAAACCGATTCTCTGCTTCGTCACAACTTTGAATATAACCATAACCTGTTTCCGGACGACTCGGACGAATCCCCATAGTTAACAATATATCCTGACCATCAACAAAATCCAATCCTTTCCGTACATCATCCAAAAACTCTTCTTCTTTCAAGATCAGATGATCACACGGAGCTACAACCATATTGGCATTTGGATTCAAAGCCCGTATATGATAAGCCGCATAAGCAATACACGGAGCCGTATTACGACGAGCTGGTTCTAGCAAGATCTGACGAGCATCCAGTTCAGGCAATTGCTGCTTGATCAGGTCTGCATACAATTCATTTGTTACGATATATATATTTTCCGCCGGAATAATCTTCGCGAAACGGTCATACGTCATTTGCAGCAAAGTACGGCCAGTTCCAAAAAAATCAAGGAACTGTTTTGGATAAGCTTCCCGACTAAACGGCCAGAATCGACTTCCAATACCACCGCCCATAATAACACAATAATTGTTGGTCATAGTTTAATAGACTTAGAAAGTTATACACACTACAAATCTAACGAAATAATCTTTGATTTAGCCTGCCAGAAAAAAAAAGTTGAAAAAAAGCGGAGAAATATTTGCAGATTCAAAAAAAAGCCTTACCTTTGCATCGCAATTGAGAAACAAAGTTACTCAATCAAAGCAAAAGTTGATCAAATGCCCAGATGGCGGAATTGGTAGACGCGCTGGTCTCAAACACCAGTGGATTCACTTCCATGCCGGTTCGATCCCGGCTCTGGGTACAAGTAAAACAACTAAGTGATTGAAAATCAACACTTAGTTGTTTTCTTTTTGTCTTCACTGTTCCCGATTTGTTCCCGTAGAACTTTATTGCTCATATTCTTAAATGAATTTGAATGGCTCTAAACATTGGTTGTATTGCGGGTTTATAATTTAATAATGCTAATGAAAGGAGCTTGTCAAGGAATTATTTTTTACTGCTATAAAACAGGTTTTTGGACGCTTGGAGAACCAATGGCGGTACAAAAAGAGGGAAAATGAGTCTTGAAACGCTGATTTTCACCTGTCAGCGAGAACTTTTACGGGATTTTCATTACCTTTGTATTTGGATTGAGGCAGCTCTATCCCAGACATACGAAAATAATAAGAAGCGGTATGCTCTCTTGTAAGTCGAGAACGTAGGAAATTCAAGACACTGCACAAGGATGGCATAGTGGTTCTCACGCTATAGCGTGGGCTGCTATACCTACATTCGTGCATTAGGTTTCCTACGACCTTCGACTTAGAATGTTGCATTGGCAGTCTGCGCTTCTGCATTTAATAATCTGCCCTATAAGGACTGCTGGGCAAAAATGAAAGAAAACAATGGAAATGAAATTCTGTCAGAGCTGCGGAATGCCGCTCACAGATGAAATCCTCGGCACAAATGCCGATGGCACACCAAACGAAGATTACTGCATCTACTGCTATAAGGACGGCAAGTTCACACAGGATATGACTATGGAGCAGATGATAGACCACTGCGCCCAGTTTACGGAGGAAATCAATAGGCAATCGGGACAGAACCTGACTAAAGGGCAGGCAAAAGAAATGATGCGGCAGTTCTTCCCCCACCTCAAACGCTGGAAAGAATGATTTTATGTTCATGGGAATCCTATGTGTAATTATGCCGGACTATGAAGTGCATAAAATTGTGCACCTGTAACTAATTTTTGGAATTAAGACTATGTACGAACTTCAACAAGTAGGGCCACAGAGCTATTATATTAACTGTCCGGCTAAGATTGGCATTTATGCACAGTCGGAACGTGAAGTATATCTTATTGACAGCGGTAACGATAAAGAGGCTGCAAAGAAAGTGCTGAAAATCGCGGATTCCAAAGGCTGGTCTATAAAAGGGATTCTCAACACTCATTCCAATGCCGACCATATAGGCGGGAATGCCTTTATTCAGAATAAAACGGGTTGCCCTGTGTTTTGTTCCGGCATTGAGGCCGACTTTACCCGTCATCCGGTTCTTGAACCGTCATTCCTCTATGGCGGTTATCCATGCAAGAATTTGAGAAACAAATTCCTGATGGCTAAAGAATCCATTATAACAGATTTCTCCTCTCCTGCATTTCCAAAGGAAGTGGAGATTATTCCTTTTCCCGGACACTTTTTCGATATGGTCGGATTCCAGACTCCCGACAATACAGTATTTCTTGCCGATTGCGTCAGTAGCCAGACAACATTGGAGAAATACGGAGTTACATTTATATATGATGTCGCCGCCTATCTGGAGACATTGGCAAACATTGAGACTCTTAAAGCAGACATATTTATCCCTTCTCATGCTGACCCATGCAATGATATAAACGAACTTGCGGGGATAAACCGACAGAAAGTATATGAGATAGAACAGACAATCAAGACAATATGTGGCACTCCGAAAACGACTGACGACATCATCAGCGAGATATTCCGAAAGTTTGGGCTGACGATGAGCATTGAGCAATATGTGCTGGTAGGTTCTACGATCAGGTCATATCTGTCTTGGATGAAAGACCGTGGAGTAATTGATTTTGCCACCGATAATTGTACACTGTCATGGAAGATCGCAAAGTAACCACTGACTCGCTATATTCAAGTCGTTGTCATGAATACTCCTCCCAAGATTAGTATTGTCCCCAAAAGTGTTGTAATCGTTACGGGTTCACTGAGAATCAACGTAGAGGCGAGTATCGTGACAAGAGGAACGATGTAGATATAGCCGGATGTCTTTTCGGCACCAAGATTTTTTACCGATGCGTTCCACATGAGATAGCAGACAAATGACGCTCCAACACTGAGAAAAAACAGATTCCCGATTATTACTCCGGTAATGGTAAATCCATGAATTTCGGTAGTTAAAATGTAGTATATCATAGCTGTCATTACACCATACCCAAATACCTTGCGGGTGATAAAGAGGTTGCTGTATCGTTTGCTCAATGTCTTCAGCAATAGGCGGTATATAGCCCAAGATAATGCCGCAACAAAAGTAAGGACATCTCCCCGAGGATTGATGCCATACTCATCGGAACCGTTAAAAACAACAATGCCTACGCCTACAAATGCTATAAAGGTTCCAATCCATGCCAAGGGCTTTATAAGGTCGTTAAACAGTATTTTGCCTAATATCATCGTTAGAATTGGGGCGCAACATATTATAAGGGAAACATTTGCTGCGAATGTCAGGCTTAATGCTGTATTTTCAGATATGAAATATAGTGAGCCACCGGTGATTCCAGCCATAATCATGAGCAACTCATCCTTAATGCCGGATGCCATAAATCGGTCATGCGATATTATAAGTGTGCAAAGATATGCAACCGCAAATCGTATGATGAAGATTTGTGCGGGGTCAAGCCCATTGGAAATCAAAACCTTGGTTGAGACAAAAGTGAATCCCCATACCATGACTGTTATAAGGGCCATGACATTATATAGTAACCTATTACTTGTCATCTCAAGAGTTTTAGATTGCTGCTAAATCGGTTAACCGTCTTTTTGTCTCCCAAGATGCCAATACCGATATATCTAAGTACCTGTCCGGGAGTGATTGCTAATTTTGAAGTATATTCATCATAGGAACGTGACTCTTGTGCTGTGCTCGTGAAATCAACAATAAACACGCGCTCATCCATACAGGCTGCATCATGGATTTCCCGGATCTTTTCTGAACATGCTGTAAGAACAGGAATATTCAACTGTGTGATTCCATGATGTATGGTATTGTCAGCGTCAGGCAAATCCCTGCCTACTATCATATTGTTTTTCGCTCCTATGGTCATAGCGAGTACGGCAGCGATATTTGCCTGTTCTCCTGTTGGCAGGACATTGTCAACAATCAGCACACACTTGCAGTTTTCGAGATTTTGTATCATAAATATGGTTATTATTTCGACTGCAAAATTAGGCAAAAAAAACAATTTATCCTATTACGTTTGATAATAAAGGGAAATATTCCTATCTTTGCAGTCTAATAAGTCTTTTGTTCCCATGTTAGGCAAAAGAAATGTGGCTAAAAAGGAAAAACGGTGATGGTAAAACTCGATGAAATAGACATACAACTGTTAAAGGCTCTCCAAAAAGACGCCAAAGCAAATACCAAAGAATTATGTGAGCTTCTTCACCTTTCCAAAACTCCGGTTTATGAGCGCATGAGAAGGCTGGAGTGCGAAGGCGTGATAAAGGGGTATAGTGCTATCATTGACAATGCGAAAGTCGGGCTTCCGCTTGTAGTATTCTGTAATGTATCTCTTGCAGTACATGATGACGAGCATATCGAGCGTTTCAAAAAAGACATTATGGAAATAAATGAAATCATGGAATGCTATTCCACCGGTGGCGTTTTTGATTTCCTTATTAAAGTTGTGCTTAAAGACATGGAAGAGTTCAACAAGTTCGTATTTGAGAAACTTACTAAAGTACATGGCATTGTCAAGATGCAAAGCTCTTTTGTGCTTAGTGAAATAAAACACAAGATTGAACTGGATATATGATGAAAAAAGGCGTCACTAAAGAAGCTGTTTTATGGATTGCCGTTACTATTGCGGTGATGTTTGCTTTACCGTTTGCTGTGGCCAGACTTGCTTCGGAATGTTCGGGAATGGCATTATGCATGATATTGTTTTTCATTGTCAATCCGATATATTCCGCCATACTTGGATTCCGTTGCGGCAAGGATATACACCGGATGTGGAACCTACCTTTGGTGTCGTCTATTGCTTTTCTTGTGGGTACGTGGCTATTCTTTGACATTAAGGAAGTGTGGTTTATCATATATGCCTTAGTCTATTTGACTATCGGGTTGACTGCAATGGGAATAAGTAAATATCTTAATAAACGAAATATTCAAAACAATTAACGGTATGCCATATATATCAATAGAAAGCGGACGATTAACCGCTGAACAGAAACGACAACTCATAGAACGGCTTACAGCAACAGCCTCCGAGATAACCCATATTCCGGAACAGTTCTTCACGGTTACAATCAAGGAGCTGCCTGATGACAACTTCGGTATCGGCGGCAAGTCCATCGACGAAATTAAACGCAACTACAAACCATGAGCTTGACATTACGCCCATATCAGCCTTCGGATGCCGCTGTGATTACATCGTGGCTCAAAAGTGAGTATCTAATGCGCCAGTGGTGTGCCGACAGATACGAGCATTATCCCGTCACCCCCGAAGATATGAACACATATCATGCGAAGTATATTGACGGACAACGCTCTCGCGCCTTGACAATGACAGATGGTGATGATATTGTCGGTTACATTACCTTGCGTACTCCGGCAGGTTATCCGGCTGAGCAGCGACTTGGATTTGTAATTGTCGATGATTCAAAACGTGGCCGCGGTTTAGGAAAAGCCCTTGTTTCAATGGCGGTCAACTATGCTTTTGAAGAGCTTGGAGCCAAGAAAGTGTCACTCGGAGTCTTTGAAAATAATCCATCAGCCATTCATTGCTATGAAGCGTCTGGATTTCATAGTGTTTTAAGGCATGATATCGAGAGCTATGAATGTCTTGGCGAAATATGGAATTGCATCGAAATGGAACAGCATAAAGAGCTATGAAAGCAATCGGAATATTATAAAATGAAAACCACAAAACTTGATTATCAGAATGGCAATATAGGGAAGTTATTTCGCTCGCTGTTCTTCCCCACACTGATAGGGATGCTAAGTAACTCAGTATTCCTTATCACCGACGGGATATTTGTTGGACAAGGTATTGGCCCGTTAGGACTTGCCGCAGTCAATATGGTTGCTCCAATGTTCATTCTGATTTGCGGTATCACCCTGATGTTCGGCATCGGCAGTTCTGTCGGGGCATCTATTTGTCTTGCCAGCAAACAACATCTCTCTGCTAAGAAAATAGTATTTCAGTGTTTTTTAAGTGGAGAATTACTGATATTGTTTCTTGCAACTATATTTATCAGTGATCCTAAAGGAATTGTCAACATACTTGGAGCAGATGATTCTATACGGAAGCTGTCTTCGGCATATCTGTTCTGGTTATTTACGGCGATGATTTGTATGTTACCTCAAATCGGAGGCATGATGGTAATGCGACTTGACGGTTCTCCAAAATATGCCATGTTCTGCCAACTCATACCTGCTATTCTGAATATTGCTTTGGACTATTATCTTATATTTCAGTTGAAACTTGAAACTACCGGTGCGGCGTTGGCAACTTCTATAAGTGGCATTGTCGGAGCTTTAATGGTGTTTCTTTATTTCTGTAAATGGTCTGTTAACTTCAGATTTACGAAAATTGCAGATGCATTTGAAGGAATATTGACTAATACTCGATATGCTGTAAAAATTGGGTTCTCCGCATTCTTTACTGAGGCGACAACTTGCGTAATGATGCTTACCGGCAATTATATGTTTATGCGGCTCATTGGCATCGAAGGAGTATCGGCATATTCAATTGTATGTTATCTTTTCCCGGTTTTCTTCTCTTTTGCAAATTCAATAATTCAGTCAGAACAGCCGATAATCAGCTTTAATTATGGCAATCAAGCATACGGCAGGATTGCCGCAACATTTCAACAAGCTATTGGCACCGCATTTTTATCAGGTATTGGACTATCATTGTGCTGTTTGCTGTTTAACAGACCAATAGCTGAAATATTTTTGGGAAATGGCATGGAATATGGATTGGCTGAGGCCGGCATACCATTATTTGCAATTTGCCCGATTTTCTTCATCTCTAATATGGCTGTGATTGGTTACTATCAGAGTATTGAGAAGGCATGGATAGCTTCACTTATCTCCCTATTACGAGGTCTTGTGGTATTAGTACCTTCTTTTATTATCCTGCCCTCTCTGATTGGTATTGCAGGATTATGGCTGGCAATTCCAATGTCAGAGTTCATAACACTAACTGTCGCGGGAGGAATATTCCTTTTCAGACATAGGGTTGACATATTAGAGAAATCGCTGACACGATGAATTAACAGCTATGGACCAGAATAAAATTTATCCGCGTTCCAATGATAATCAGACAGCGTATCTGAAATCAATTGTCACACGGCCGACAATCAAGGTCGGAGATTTTATCATCTACAATGACTTCGTAATTCGTTTAGAGAGACATACCACCTCGCCCTCTGTCAATCTTCCAATCATACCGACCTTCCGCGACATCGCCAACCTCATTGAGTGTATGGCGATGTTTAATTTCATCAAAGGGCTGTAAGTGTTCCGCATAGTCACAGAGCCATGTGCCAACCGCTTTCTGCTGCTCGGTGGTCTCTCCATAGCTCTGCATCACGCTTTTGATGTCGGCGGCTTCGGAAGGAGAGAAGATTGACTTGTGCCGCTCCGTGGCGAAATGGATAATCGCTTCAACGGCTCGCCTGAACACCTCGCTTGCCTTGTAGAGAATATCAGCGATGATATTCAGAATTTCCCGGCTCGCTTTCAGCGCACCCTGCAACCGTTCTATGGTCTTGTCCTTCTCCTCCGTTGCCCGGCTCACCGCCATGCTGATGCGGTGCTGCTCCCCGGTCTTCTGCTCCCGGAGCTGCCGCAGAGCCGTGTCCCTCTCGGATTCAAAAGTGTCAGCGATTGCCATGGCACTGTCACGCTCCAGTTCGACCGTCCGCTTCGCATCGGTCAGTGCCTTTGTCCGCTTCGCCACCTCTTTCCTGACGGCATCGGGGAACGATTCTTTGATATGCTCGTTCTCGGCTTTCAGTCTCTCGTTCTCCTGCCCGATGGCTGCGTACTTGCCCTTGCCGAAAAGGTTGGCGATGCCGGACTTTATGCTGTCCGTGTTCTCAAGGTCAACCTTTCTCGCACGTTCCTCCTTTTCGGCGATTTCGCTGTCAAGTTCCACGCTGCGCCGCCGCTTCTCCTCGTTCCCGATCTGGAGTTTTTCATGTTCGGATTTGGCATTGTCCGTTTCCCGGAGCGCGGCATCCCTGTCGGCTTCGGCTGCTTCCTTTTCCGCCTTTACCTGTTCGGCTTCATGCTTCTGTTTCGCAAGAATGAAGTCAGCGCGTTCAAGATGCTCCTTTCCCGTCTGCTCCTTTGAGCTGCCCCTTTCCATTTCAAGACACTCAGCCAAAAGCGTCTGCATATCGCTCATGGCTTTCTCGTCCAGCTTGCAGGATTTCCCGGTGTCGTGGTTCATCCAGTCCCATACGATATGGGCATGAAGGTTGGGCTTCCATGTGGCGGTATTTCCGGGAGTGCCGTAATGCCCCTCGTCACGGTGGATGAAGATTTGCAAAGCCGTGATACCCCAACGCTCCTTACACACCTCGCAGAAATGCTGCAACTGCTCCAACGTGGTATCATCCTTGATTACCACGACACCCTCCTTGAGCGGAGTGCTGCCACGCACGACGGTCACCTTCCCGGTCTTCTTGTTCACACGCTCCCGGTCTTTGGTCTGCATCGCCCGACCTGTCTTTTCCTTTACCATCGCGGCTATCTGATTGTAGCGTTCCGATAGCGAAGTGCCGCCGAAATCAGGTGCTACCCATGTCTCGTTTGCCGCCATGAGGTCAGTGCGGACATAGAACTTTTCCTTGCCGATATGTGCGAGGTATTCCGCTGTCCGCCTGTTGTGCGCCTCGCTGCTTCCGATGTTGCAGGGCTTGATGTTGACTGATGTCTTCTGTGCCATAGGCATGATGATGTTTACAGATTTACAATAGGGAAAGGGTCATTAGGACGGAGCCTTAATCGGAGGGTGCAGGGAGAGGGTCACTTCCTGCTCGGGGTTCTCAGG
>ULTX01039988.1_pt1 | contig 20940 bp, 17 predicted proteins | sample 1958041 | NCBI WGS metagenome assembly ULTX01 (sample SAMEA4835747, study PRJEB28245) | human gut metagenome | biome: gut microbiome; material: fecal sample | place: Denmark | collected 2008
AGCGTGGCATTTGTTATCATAAATTGCGCTTATTCAAAAAACATATAATAAAAAGATTGAATAAATATTTTATTAACAAACATCATCCCGAATAAGATTTTAGAATCTTAATAGTCAAGATTTTATTTTATATTCAAAATAAACTTCAATCAACCTAAAAAAACATGTCCAATTCATCTATCCCTTTGGTTTCAATCATAGTACCAATATACAATGTAGAACCGTATCTTGATCGCTGTATACAATCACTAATAAATCAAACACTTGAAAATATAGAGATTATACTAGTCGATGATGAATCTCCTGATAATTGCCCACAAATGTGTGACGCATATGCAAAACAAGACAGGAGAATCAAAGTCATCCATAAAAAAAACGGAGGACTTGGATTAGCTCGTAACTCTGGATTAGAAATTGCAACAGGAGAATTTGTAGCATTTGTTGATTCGGATGACTATGTAGATATAGCTATGTATCAAAATCTATATAAAATAGCAAAAGAAAAAGATTTGGATACTGTTTTTTCTAATTTCTACATCGTTGACCAATACAAGAATACACACATAATCCAACAACAAAAAACATTCAAATTGTTTACAAACGATGAAATAAAGGAAGTCATGCTACTTAATATGATTGCCTCAGATGTATCAATCAAAAAAGAAAGATTGATTGATATGTCCGTATGGAGGGCTATCTACTCAAGAAAAATTATCACAAAATACAACATAAAATTTGAGTCCGAAAGAAAATATATTTCTGAAGATATCATTTTTCATATAGACTATTGCACCCATGCTAAAGCAATTGGATTAATTCCACAATCTTATTATTACTATACAGTCAACTTTGAATCACTCACCAAAAAGGTTCGTACTGACAGATTTAAAATGAGTAAAATATTACACGCAGAAATTATAAGAAGAGGATTATACAACGGTCTTTCTAAAGCTGTAATACAAAGAGCTGACCGCTTTTTCATCGGTTATGTAAGATCAAATATAAAAAACTTATGCAAATCCAATTTACCCTATCACACAAAAAGAAAAGTCATACTTGACATTTGCAAAGATGAATATTGGGAGAAAATTTATAATAGATATCCAATTAAAATGATGCCCACATCACATAGAATATTCTTACTCTGCATAAAATACCATTTTACAACAATACTTTATTTATTATCTAAACTAAAATAACGATGAATATTTTTTATAAAATTTCCAGACTACAACAGCTCATACAATATGTCCAAGATAAATTCTGGGCTTTTTTTATTAAACGCTCCATGGGACATTGCGGAAAAAACGTAATGATAAAACCTACAACATCAATATTCAAAGGATTAGAAAACATTTATATTGACAATGATGTAAGAATAGCTAGGTATGCAACCATCTATTCTACCCATGCCAACGTTTTTATCGGAAGTAAGACAGGTATAGCACCATACCTAAAAATTATAACAGGAAATCACAGAATAAATAATATTGGTCATTTCATGTTTGATGGAGATATCAACAAAAATCCAGATGACGATAAAGATGTTGTCATAGAAGGAGACTCTTGGTTTGGCATTAATGTTACAATATTAGCAGGTGTGACCATTGGAAGAGGAAGTATTATAGCTGCTGGTGCAGTAGTAACCAGATCTGTACCGCCATATTCTATTATCGGTGGAATTCCTGCAAAGGTTCTAAAATTCAGATTCACAATAGAAGAAGTTTTAGAGCATGAAAAAGTACTTTATCCTGAAGCAAAACGCTTTTCTAAAGAAGATATCATAAAACAAAGAGCTAAATATATAAAAAATGACTAAGGTTTTAGTTATAGCCACTTCGCGAAAAACCCGCGGTGGCATCACATCAGTTGTAAAAGCTCATGAAACAGGAGAACAATGGAAAAAGTATCATTGCAGATGGATTCAAACACACCGTGATGGAAATCCTATACGAAAACTATGGTACTTGGCCACTGCACTATTAGAATATCTGGTCCTCTTACCTTTCTATGACATTGTACATATCCATATAGCAACAACACAGTCAGCAAAAAGGAAAATGTTGTTCTTCTATCCAGCAAAATGGTTAGGCAAAAAAACAATTTTTCATTTCCATCCGTCAAACGAGAAATTTTTATTTGAACCTTACAATCAAAAGTTATATCGTTCTCTTTTTTCTAAAGCAGATCTCATACTTGTATTGTCAGAACAATGGAGAAGATGGATTAAAGAGGCATTAGGACTAACCGAGCATATAGAAGTTTTATATAATCCTTGTCCGATTATCAACCACAGAACAGACTTACGCAAAAAAAACATACTTTTTGCCGGTACAATTATACCACGCAAAGGCTACGCAGATTTGATCAAAGGCTTTGCCCAAATAGCCTCCAAGCATCCTGACTGGAAAATCACCTTTGCAGGAAATGGTGAAACTGAACGTGCTAAAGAAATTGCTAAAGAAGTACATATAGAAAATCAAGTGATTTTTCTCGGTTGGATAAATGGAAAAGAAAAAGAAAAAGCATTTCAAGAAGCATCAATCTATTGCCTTGCAAGTTATGGAGAAGGTTTTCCCATGGGCGTACTTGACGCATGGGCATACGGCATCCCTTGTGTTGTCACACCTGTTGGCGGACTGCCAGATATCATTACAGAAGGGAAAAATGCACTTACTTTTTCTCCTGGGGACACGGAAACATTAGCAAAACAACTTGAAAGAATGATAACCGACGACTCGCTGAGAGAAAAAATAAAGAAAGAGTCTTTAAACTTATCACAAACGACTTTCAACATTAATACAATCAATCAACAATTAGATAAAATATATTCATCTCTATAATGTTATCCATTCTAATCAACGCATACGCCTGCTCCCCCAATATGGGAAGCGAACCTGGAATGGCATGGAACTGGTGTGTAAACCTTGCCAAACATTGTGAACTGCACATCATCACTGAAGGCGAGTTCCGTGACAAAATAGAAACAACCCTCCCTGCCCTGCCGCAAGGAAAGAACATGCACTTCTACTATAATCCTGTATCAGAGGAAATCAGAAAGATGTGCTGGAATCAGGGTGACTGGCGGTTCTACAAATATTACCGGGAATGGCAATGGAAAACGTATGAGATGGCAAAAGACATCTGCCGACATACGCACATTGACATACTGCACCAACTGAACATGATCGGTTTCCGTGAACCGGGATATTTGTGGAAAATTCTAAATATTCCTTTTGTCTGGGGACCTATTGACGCCAAAGAAAAGTTCCCTGTTGCCTATCTGGAAGGAACCGGATTAAAGGCTAAAATGTTCATAAGATTAAAGAACTTCCTTACAGGCATTCAGTTACACTATTCCAAGCGCGTACACCAGGCAGCGAAAAGAGCTTCTGTGATTATTTCAGCATCTTCTAACTCACAACAATCATTAAAAAAATATTTCCACATAGATTCTCCGCTCTTAAACGAAACGGGATGTTATGTACAAGAGCATCCAATAACCAATAAAGCACCAAAAGAAACATTCGATGTATTATGGGTAGGGAAAATGGATTTTCGGAAACAGTTGGGATTGGCCATCCAAAGTGTAGCTAAAATGGCCAACCCTAGCATCATCTTACATATTGTAGGAAGCGGAAACAATGAGCCATATCAAACTTTAGCAAAAGAACTGAATATAGACAAACAATGCAAATGGCATGGAGCTGTCACGCATGACGAAGTGCAGCATATCATGCAAGAAAGCGATCTGTTCCTTTTTACCAGTGTTGCCGAAGGAACACCTCATGTCGTGTTAGAAGCCATAGGCAATAACCTTCCTGTATTATGTTTCAACACATGCGGGCAAGGTGACTCTGTAAATGAAAAAGTCGGATATAAAATAGAACTATCCAATCCGCAGCAATCCATCAATGATTTTGCAGCAGCCCTGAACCGCTTTGAAAAGAACAGGAATCTACTGAAAGAATGTTCCCTGAACTGCAAAGCCAGACAACAGGAACTTTCATGGGAAAACAAAGCCAAACAAATGGTGGAACTTTATCAAAAAGCATTATCAAAGAGATGAAACAACGCGACATCAGCATAGACATCCTTAAATTTATAGCAGCACTTGTAATCACCAACTCCCACATGGAGTTGCTTTACGGCAAATACAGTGCGCTAGCCACAGGCGGAGCGATCGGTGATGTACTTTTTTTCTTTGCATCCGGCTTCACACTCTTCTTAGGAAGAATGGGAAGATTCGACAACTGGTATAAACGGAGAATCAACCGCATCTATCCTACTGTGTTCGCATGGGCCGCACTGAGCGCACTATGCTTCAACCTGCACCATGATATGGTTTATACACTCATTCATGGAGGAGGGTGGTTTGTTTCTTGCATTATGATATATTATGTGATTCTATATCTGATACGATGGCTAATGCTTGACAAACTGAAATGGGCATTCGCACTGACTGCCATCATCGTAACAGCATGGTATTTCATCATGAATCCACCTTTCGGATTCAACATTTACGGAAACACCTACTTCAAATGGGGACATTATTTCCTGTTCATGCTATTGGGAGCCTCATTGGGGATATGCAACAAGGAGAACTGGAAGTTTAATTTCGCCAAAGACGGCATAAAGTTTGTAGGATGCGCGATAATCTACTATGGAATGCTGGCAGCATCCAGAAAGATAGAAGTGCTTCAACATCTGGAACTGCTGTCGCTCATCCCCCTGCTGGGAATCACATTCTATCTGTATAAGCTCTGCAACACGGAAACGATGAAGAAGCTTTATTACAACAGATATACAGGCATACTAATCAAGTTTGTGGGAGGTCTGTGCCTGGAGATTTATCTCGTGCAATACCCGCTCTTCACCGATAAGATGAACCACTTCTTCCCTCTCAACCTGCTCATTATGCTGGTCATCATCATCGCTGCAGCCTACGTGCTGCGCTGCATGGCACGGATTTTTGCGCAGACGTTTAAAGCTGAGGATTACAACTGGAGAGAGGTATTCAAGCCCTACTGATTATAAAAAGAGTTTCGTATGGAGCACTGCTGATAAAGATCGCTTACCACCAATGAACCAAAAGAAATTGGTCAACAACCATAAAAGTTTTGAATTCACAAACAATTTGATTTTCTCTATTGAGTCATAAAAACAGACTCTGAAAACTGAATTATGAACAAATTATGAATTTTACCTACATCTATTGGCTGAATCAGATTTCAACATAGATAAATAATAATCAACTATATAAAAATTTTTCATAGCTTTATATTAGATATCAGTTTGCTTAGATTGTTTGCCTATACGTAATAACTATATCAAAACTATGCAATTTTACACACCTATGATAAAAATGGTATTAACTTTCATGATAATAGCCAATTTAACTCTGCCAACACGTAAATTTATTTAAATGGAATGGAACAAATCTTTGGACAAACATCCAACATTCATATTATTGTCATCATTCGTTTTAGGAGCTACTCTGATGTGGGGAATATTAATATTTACTTTGAATGATAACAGAGAATATTTGCATAAGGCAGAAATAGAAAATATAAAAGCCCAAATCGGCAACAAACAATCGGAAATAGACAGATAGCAAGGGAAAATATCTACATTAGAAGAAGAAAATAATAAGCTAAAGACTATAAACGAAATATATTGGAATTGTATTTCACAAAATAAGGAATTAACCTTATACATAAAAGAGGAGTTATCTAAACTAATTGACAATCAGAAAAGTACAGAATTAGAATATTATCAAACACATCCAACTATCCCCAACAACAATACTATCAACAACCCACTCCAACTAAAACGTATAACAACAAAAATCAATGAACACGATTCATATATTAATCCTGAACTTGGAGTTGTTATTGGGATTCATGACATAACTATAAATGATACGGCAACTATTAATTTAAGCATCAACGGAAGTGAAATATGGAATCTTAAAGAAGTCTCCACTGGTGCAATAGAACATTTTATGACAGAAGGAAAAAAATATGAATTAATCATCAAAAAAATCAATTTTGTTTACAATTATGTGAACATAGAAATAATAGAACGGCTATAAACAAATTAATTATCACTACACATAATTAGTTTGCCTGATGGGACCTGAAAACACGATATAATACACAGTCTTTGAAACGTTGTCTCTTGTTCATACATGAAACAAGGGGCAATTTTTTGTGTCTTTCCGAGACACTCTTTCACTATATCTTATTCTAAAAAAACATGCTGATATTGAAATCTTTGTCCATCGTGGAAAACATGGACGCACTGAAAGCATTGCCGGAAGGCAAACTGCTGATTAATACCATTAATGCGCATTCGTATAACACGGCACAAAAAGACGAATTGTTTGCCGAAGCACTGGTAAATGGAGACGCTCTGATTCCAGACGGCGCCAGTATTGTAAAAGCCTGCAAATGGCTGAATGCACAATCGAAACCGAAAGAGCGGATTGCCGGTTGGGATTTATTCGTCATGGAAATGGAAAAACTGAATGCACGGGGAGGAACTTGTTTCTTTATGGGCAGCAGCGAAAAAGTATTGGAATTGATAAAGAAACGTGCCGCCCTGGAATATCCTCGGATAAGGATAGAAACGTATTCGCCTCCCTATAAGCCTGAATTTTCTCCCGAAGAAAACAAAGCTATCATTGATGCCATCAACCGGGCTAATCCAGACTTACTATGGATTGGGATGACGGCTCCCAAACAGGAGAAATGGACTTATTTGCACTGGAATGAACTAAACATCCATTGCCATACCGGCACTATCGGTGCTGTATTCGACTTTTTTGCAGGAACAGTAAAAAGAGCACCACTCGAATGGCAAAAGCACAGTTTGGAATGGCTTTACCGACTGTTGAAAGAACCAAAACGGATGTGGAAGCGTTATATCATCGGAAATAGCTTGTTTTTGCTAAACGTAATGAAAGAGAGAAAGAAGGGAAAATAAAATTCAAAACATTTTCCTTGCCTTTTTTGAAGAAAATAATACAAAATGTATTATCTTTGCGATGTTTTGTTGTATTTATGGAAAAGAAACAATCCACAAAGACAACAGGCAAAGAGAACAATGACATCTGGACAAGGAATACCGAGAGTTTCGGACCTGTGTATGGATGTTAGTTATAAAATAAGGTAACGAACGCTATACATGGGAAAAAAAACATTGAAAGGACTGATAGGCACGCTACTGCTGGTAATGGGAAGCCTGACGGCTCACGCACAATATAGTTTGGGTACTGTGGGAGGGCTGAATATTCCTACTGCTGAGATGAATGAAACGGGTACCCTTATGGTGGGAGGCAACTTCCTGCCCGACCGGATGAATCCGTTCGGCTATAATACGGGTAACTATTTTGCAAACTTTACGTTGTTTTCTTTTGTGGAACTAACTTACAGGGAAACGCTATTGAAAACAAGGTATATGACACGGAAACCGAAATTCAACCAGCAAGACCGTTCTTACTCAATACGTGTAAGACTGCTGAAAGAAAAAAAATATATGCCTGCTATCGTAATCGGGACAAATGATCCGTTTAAAGACTTAGGCAAAAACTATTTTCAATGCATCTATGGTGTGGTAACGAAACATATAGACCTAAAAGGGCATGAATTAGGAGCTACCCTCGGATATATGGGTTGGACGGGTGACCGGAATGTGCTGAGGAACGGAATCTTCGGAGGAATTTCTTACCGACCGGCTTTTTGTAAACCACTATGCGTAATTGCTGAATATGATACCTGCAATTTCAATATTGGACTGACTGCTAAGTTATGGAATCATGTTTCGCTTTGTGCATATACTTCGGAGTTTGACTGTATTGCAGGAGGAGTGCGGTTTGAATGTACATTAATTCATTAAGCGGAGGAACTATGGCAAGGTATACAGCTAAACGAATCATACTATTAGGGCTATGCTGGATGTATGCACTCCTATTACATGCCCAATTGGCTGAACGGTTCTCGCGCTTAGGAATGGAAAATATCCGGACTGTATCGAATGCGGAAAAACAAATCATCGCATACGAAGACAGGGTATATAGAAACTCGTATGAAGGGGTAAGAAAAGCAATTGAAACTGCTTTAGACGGAAACGAAACAAAAACCATTTGTTTGATAATCCTGGACGAGAACGGCATACCGCAATTAAAAATTGAAATTCCTGCTGAGTTGAGCAAACGTTTCCATAGAAAAGAATGCACTCTTTATGATGTTTATGCTGAAATGAAAATGGGAACCCAAGCTGACGAAGAACTGGAATTGTTGAAAGGGAAAGAAACCATACAACGCAGCAATTGGCGACCGGACTTGACAGTTTATCCTCAATTGTTTTTGGAAAATTCAAGTTTCAACAAGCTTTACCGATATTATATCTCTTTGGCTCCAGCTTTAGAGATGCCTTTATGGAAAGGGGCAGAACTGACCGCACAAGTCATTTTCCCAATTGTCGGCAACCAAAAAGGAGAACTGAAACAGATAAGACCGGGAATTGTGGCTATCAGTCAAGGGTTCTATTTAGGACGCAACATATATCTGAAAGCAGTGGGCGGGCAATTTACCAATCATCGGCTAGGCGGACAGGTCTCAGGATATTGGAGAAACAAAAACGGACGATGGGAAGCCGGCGCCAAGCTCGGGTTGACTATTTATTCGATTTTCGACAATGCCGGTTGGACCGTAAACCGCAGTAAGCCAAAAGTCAACGCTTCGATTTACGGAAGAACTTATTTGCCGCAATGGAATACGGAAATAACAGTGGAAGCTGCCCGATTTGTTTATGGCGATTATGGCATACAAGGTGAACTGGTAAGGCATTTCGGCGAATATACCGTGGGGCTTTACGGGGTATATACCGGAGGAGACGCCAATGCGGGATTTTCATTCGCAGTCCCGCTTCCTGGAAAAAAATACAAGCGGTGGAAAGGTATGCGACTTAAACCTGCAGATTATTTCAACTATAGATACAAAATGACTGTATGGGGCGAATACGTAGACCGAAAATTGGGACATACTTACAACACTGTTCCTGGAGAAAACCGAAGCAAAGGATTCTACCAGCCCGACTACATACGGTATTTTTTGATGAAAACGACAAAAACTAGATAATGAAAATGAGAAGTGTTTTTAAACAAAAAAAGAAAATGAGAACAAGTAAAATCTTAACATGGGCATTGTTGCTTTCGGCAACAACGCTGGGCATGAGTTCTTGCTCAGATGATGACGAAGAAAGGACTCCGGAAATTGTGACAGACCCGATTGCTGAAAATGTAACATATTACATCGTAGGCCGTACTATGGAAGGAACAACTCCACTAAGTGGCGTTACCGTCTCTGTGGATGGACAAGAACCTGTAGAAACAGACAATTCAGGATTGTTCCGGATATCAGTAAGCGGCAAGCAAACGTACACAGTAAAAGCAACCAAGGACAATTACTTGGGTATGACCGCTACTGTAAGTATTCCTAACAATGCAGAAAACCGTTCGAGCGTTACGGCAAACTTCGTTCTGACCCCCAAAGCGGCAGCAGCAACATTACCAGCCAATAATGAAGAAGCCGTAATCGATGAAACAGGAGAAGTAGAAGCCATCGCCGACATCGAAGAAGCCGGTATCCAAGTGCCAGCCAATAAAGTAGATACTAATACGGACGTAACCGTAACTCCGTATGTGGCATCGAATAGCGCAACCACTTCGATTATGAATATGTATATCGAAACTAGTAACGAAGTACAAGCTAACGCTATTAAATTAGCTGTGAGAAATGCATCGTCCCAATATAACTTCACAAATGTAGAAGTATATAAGGAATCAGACATGTCGCGTGCGGAATCACGATTAGGCGAAGCTGACTACGATGCAGAAACCCGGACTTACCAATATAACCTGCAAGAAGGGACACTTGAAGGCGACTATTCTTTCCGGGTAAATGCAGCGCGCCAGGAAGGCGGTGAACAAGACGAACCGATCGAAGGTGCTGAAAATACTGTAGACAACAGTGGCAACTTCAACGCGATGAACAATGTAACTATCAATTATTCGGCTCCTATGGGTTGGGAATATGTTACAGCACCAGAAAGTACGGTAGGAAATGACCCTATCTGCGAACAAATCAACAATGCGATTGTTGCCAGTGAAGGACCTCAAGGAGTCTATAACGTAAATTATTCAGAACAAACCAGTATCAGTGGAAACCACATTTTATATTGGAATGTGGAAAGCACTTATAAAACAATTAATTATACATTTAATCTGAATAACGGACAAACGGTAACCGTAACTATTAAGAAATATACAGGCACTAAATTTGACTATCGAATTGAAGATGCCAACGGACATTCTGGAGGAGGCGGTCAAGTCGGCTAACCATAACCAATGTAACCTTAAAGCCAGGTTATTATCATTTTAAGCAAAAAGAAAAGGTTGTCTCAAAATAAAACTCTGCTTTCATTTTGAGACGACCTCTTTCTACAACACCTATTAATAATAAAACCCAACATGAGAAAAGTTGCATTAATTACCGGAATCACCGGACAAGATGGCTCTTATCTTGCCGAATTCTTAATAGAAAAAGGATATGAAGTACACGGCATCTTGCGCCGCTCTTCTTCTTTCAATACAGGCAGAATCGAACATTTATACTTAGATGAATGGGTGCGTGACATGAAAAAAAGCCGTCTGGTAAACCTTCATTGGGGAGATATGACGGATTCCAGTTCACTCATCCGCATCATCAGCGACATTCATCCTACAGAAATCTATAATTTGGCAGCGCAAAGCCATGTAAAAGTATCATTTGATGTACCCGAATACACAGCAGAAGCCGATGCTATCGGTACACTTCGCCTGCTGGAAGCTGTACGCATCTGCGGACTAGACAAGACCTGCCGCATTTATCAAGCTTCTACATCAGAACTCTTCGGTAAGGTACAAGAAATACCTCAAAAGGAAACTACACCCTTCTATCCACGTTCACCGTACGGCGTAGCCAAACAATACGGGTTTTGGATCACCAAGAATTACCGCGAAAGTTATGGGATGTTCGCTGTAAACGGTATACTCTTCAACCATGAAAGCGAACGCCGCGGAGAAACATTTGTAACTAGAAAAATCACATTGGCAGCCGCACGTATCAAACAAGGATTCCAAGACAAGTTGTATTTGGGAAACCTTGATGCCAAACGCGACTGGGGATATGCCAAAGACTATGTGGAATGTATGTGGCTTATCCTGCAAAACGAAACACCGGAAGATTTTGTCATTGCTACAGGAGAAATGCATACAGTACGCGAATTCTGTACGTTGACCTTCAAATATCTGGACATTGAACTGGAATGGCAAGGCAGCGGCGTAGATGAAAAAGGCATTGATAAAGCTACCGGACGAGTATTAGTAGAAGTAGACCCGAAATATTTCCGCCCATGTGAGGTAGAACAACTTTTAGGTGACCCGACAAAAGCTAAGACGATGTTAGGATGGAATCCGACCAAGACCTCATTCCCGGAATTGGTACGTATCATGGTAGAACACGATATGCGATTCGTAAAAAAACTGCATCTGAAAGCGGAAATGGATAAAACGGAATAAATTTCATTAAACACAGAGACACCAAGACACCGAGATATTAATCAATGATAAATAAAAAGACTCTGTGTCTTTGTGTCTCTGTGTTCAAATAAACCGATACACAATGTTAGACAAATCAGCAAAAATATATGTGGCAGGACATCACGGATTGGTGGGTTCTGCCATTTGGAACAATCTCCTGCAAAGAGGATATACCAATTTAGTAGGAAAAAGCCACAAAGAATTGGACTTACTGGACGGTGTTGCCGTCAAACGGTTCTTCGATGAAGAACAACCGGAAGCTGTAGTATTGGCAGCTGCCCACGTAGGAGGCATTATGGCTAACCTGCAATACCGTGCCGACTTTATTTACCAAAACTTACAGATACAGCAAAACATTATTGGTGAAAGTTTCCGTCACGGAGTAAAGAAACTGCTCTTTTTGGGAAGCACGTGTATCTATCCGCGTGAAGCCCCCCAACCGATGAAAGAAGAAGTTCTCCTCACCTCCCCCTTGGAATATACCAACGAGCCGTATGCCATTGCGAAGATAGCCGGTCTGAAAATGTGCGAAAGCTTTAACCTGCAATACGGTACAAATTATATTGCGGTAATGCCAACCAATCTCTACGGTCCGAACGATAATTTCCACTTGGAAAACAGTCATGTCCTTCCGGCAATGATTCGAAAAGTTTATCTAGCCAAATGTCTGAATGAAAATAACTGGAATGCGGTACGCAAAGACATTGATTTACGTCCGGTAGAAGGCGTAAACGGAAGCAACAGCAATGAAGAAATATTAGCAAAATTGGCAAAATTCGGCATCACTCCTGAAGCAGTCACACTTTGGGGAACAGGAAAACCATTGCGCGAATTCCTATGGAGCGAAGAAATGGCAGACGCCAGTGTCCATGTATTACTGAATGTCGATTTCAAAAATACTTATAAAGAAGGAGAAAAAGAAATCCGAAACTGCCACATTAATGTGGGCACAGGCAAGGAATTAAGCATCCGCGAACTTGCCGAGAAGATTGTAAAGGAAATCGGATTCAAAGGTGAATTATGCTGGGATGCATCCAAACCCGATGGTACAATGCGTAAATTGACCGACGTAACCAAACTACACAATCTAGGCTGGCATCACAAGGTAGAAATAGACGAAGGTATCCACAGATTGTATGAATGGTATCTGAAAGGAATTTGTATCAATCATCAGACGGCATAAATGAAGCCTCAAAACTGGTATGCGCTGTATGTACGGATGCATCATGAAAAGAAAACGGCACAAACTTTAGAACAAATGGGAATCTCCTATTATCTTCCGATTCAAGAAGTGGTAAGACAATGGAGTGACCGAAAGAAAAAAGTACAAGCAGTAGTAATTCCAATGATGATTTTCGTACATACAGACAACACGACTCGCATCAACTTGATGCAACAAATTCCGGCAATCACCGGTACACTGACAGACCGTTGTACACATAGTCCTGCCATTATTCGTGATAGCGATATGGAGCGTTTCCGTTTTATGCTGGACTTTTCAGAACAAACCGTTTCATTTGTTAATGAACCATTGCAAAAAGGAGAAACGGTAGAAGTAATAAAAGGTCCTTTGACCGGACTAAAAGGAGAATTGGTTCAACTGAACGGAAAATCACAAGTAACGGTACGCATCGAACAATTAGGCTGCGCCATTGTAGAAATACCCATAGGTTATCTTGAAAAAGTTAAAGTATAATCATGAAGAAACTATTATCATTACCGCCAAATTTGGTGAATTGTTTCCACGACATCACTTATACTGACCCTGAAGAATGGTTTTGCACTTCAGACCCCATAGGAAGTAAATTGGGCTCGGGAGGAGGCACAGCATGGCTATTGCAAGCCTGCCGAAACGAGGGAAAAAAAGATGCAATGTCTGCTGACCCGAATTACCAGATTACAGCAGACTTAAACGAATGGGTCGGGAGAGAAAAACGCATCTTGCTGCATGCCGGGGGACAAAGCCGCCGGCTTCCAGCCTACGCACCTTCCGGCAAAATCCTTACGCCTATCCCTGTATTCCGCTGGGGACGCGGACAACGGCTGACACAGAATCTGCTTTCACTTCAAATTTCGTTGTATGAGGAAATCATGCAAAAAGCACCCGAAAGCCTGCATACGCTCATTGCCAGCGGAGATGTATATATCCGTGCTTCAAAAGCACTACAAGACATACCCGAAGCTGATGTCGTATGTTATGGATTGTGGGTAGACCCGGAACTTGCCAAAAATCATGGTGTCTTTGTATCTTCACGTAAAAATCCCGACCAATTAGCCTTTATGCTGCAAAAGCCAAGTGTAGAGAAGTTGGGCGAGCTCATGCAGGATTACCTATTTCTAATGGATATAGGCATTTGGTTACTGAGTGACCGTGCCGTCGATCTGCTTGTAAAACGTTCTGTAGATAACGGCAAACTGAAATTCTATGACCTGTATTCTGATTTTGGACGTGCATTAGGCACACACCCTCAAGTAGAAGACCCAGAATTGAATCAACTTACCGTGGCTATACTTCCTTTACCCGGCGGCGAGTTTCATCATTACGGCACCAGCCGCGAAATGATTTCATCCACGTTAGCCATTCAAAACTGCGTAATAGACCAGCGGATGATTATGCACAAGAAAGTAAAGCCTCATCCTGCTATCTTCATCCAAAACGCGATAACCCATTGTCCGTTGACTGCCGAAAATTCAAATGTATGGATTGAAAACAGCTATATCGGGGCTAAATGGAATTTGCATGCCCAAAATATTCTGACAGGTATTCCCATGAACAATTGGACCTTGAACGTTCCTGAAGGTTGCTGCATTGATATTGTCCCAATTGGCGAAAATGACTATGCTGCACGCCCATACGGATTCAACGATGCATTCAGAGGCGCATTAAACCAGGCAGAAACCCTTTATCAAGGCACATCTATTATAAAATGGCTGACAGACAGAGGACTAAATGCCGAAATGATTGTCCATAACGAAGATTTACAATCTGCCCAGCTCTTTCCGGTTTGCCATTCAACCGAAGAATTGGAAACAGTACTACGCTGGATGATAAATGAGCCGGATTCTGCAAATGGAAAAGAAATATGGAGCAAAGCGAAAAAACTATCGGCAGACGAACTATCGGCATACGCCAACTTGAAGCGTCTCACACAACAGCGGGAAACGTTTAGGAAAGACAGTTGGACCTCATTATCAAAAAACTACGAACGAAGCGTATTCTATCAGTTGAACCTGCAAGAAGCAGCCGAAGAGTTTGCCCAATTCAACTTGCCTCTTCCCCAACCTCTTCCAGAGACAACCCCACTAATGACCCGTATCAGCGATGCGATGTTCCGAGCTAAAGCACTACAATTACAGGGAGCAAATGCGGAACAAGTCAAACATGAAGAAGACACAGCATTCCGCCTCATGCGGGAAGGACTGACTTCGACCGTAAATCACCGGCAAGCTCCTAGCCTGTCAATCTATGCAGACCAAATCGTATGGGGACGAAGTCCGGTACGGATAGACCTTGCCGGAGGCTGGACAGACACGCCTCCCTACAGCCTAATGGAGGGAGGAAATGTAGTAAATATAGCGATTGAACTGAATGGGCAACCACCTCTCCAAGTCTATGTCAAACCTTCGAAAACATACAATATCACCTTGCGCTCTATTGACTTAGGTGCTATGGAAACGGTTTCCACCTACGATGAATTGCGTACATTCAACCGAGTGGGTTCTCCATTTTCCATTCCGAAAGCGGCATTGGTTCTCGCCGGATTTCATCCGGATTTCTCCATTGAGCATTTCAATACGCTCGAAAAACAGCTTCAATCATTCGGAGCAGGCATCGAAGTGACCTTGCTTTCTGCCATACCTGCAGGTTCGGGATTAGGCACAAGCTCTATTCTGGCTTCAACTGTCTTAGGAGCCATCAATGACTTCTGTGGACTGAACTGGGACAAGCAGGAAATAGGAAGCCGGACGCTAATTTTAGAGCAACTGCTCACCACCGGAGGCGGTTGGCAAGACCAATACGGAGGAGTCTTACAAGGAGTGAAATTACTTCAGACACAACCGGGCTGGAATCAAGAACCAATGGTACGCTGGTTGCCCGAACATCTTTTCACTAACGATGAATACCGGAAATGCCACCTGTTATATTATACGGGCATTACCCGTACCGCTAAAGGCATCTTAGCGGAAATCGTCCGCAGCATGTTCTTAAATTCAACCGAACATCTCCAACTGTTAGGACAAATGAAACAACATGCTCTTGATTTATACGATGCTATCCTGCGCAATAATTTCGAAGAGACCGGAAGACTGATACGCAAGACTTGGAAACAGAACCAACAGCTTGATGCAGGAACTAACCCCGAATCCGTAGCGGCATTGACGCAAAAAGTAGACGACCTCTGCTTAGGCTACAAACTGCCCGGAGCAGGAGGAGGTGGTTATCTGTATATGGTGGCAAAAGACCCGGAAGCAGCCCTTCGCATCCGGAAGATACTCATGCAAAATCCGCCTAACAACCGTGCCCGTTTCGTTGAAATGAGCTTATCAAACAAAGGATTGGAAGTAAGTAGAAGCTAACATTTATGAAACAAAAAACAAAACTCGTACAGACAGCCAATGGAACGAATTATCTCGTTCCATTCGTATTGATAACCACCCTTTTCTTTCTATGGGGATTTGCCCATAGTATCCTTGACGTGCTGAACAAACACTTTCAAGACGCTCTAAGCATCTCGAAAACACATTCAGCACTGATACAAACCGTCGTTTATGGCGGCTATTTCTTAATGGCAATGCCTGCCGGAGAAATTATCCGACGTTACGGATACCGAACTGGAGTAATTACAGGACTGATATTGTACGGAATAGGTGCCTTACTGTTTATTCCCGGAGAGCAAATCATGTCCTTCCCTTTCTTCCTATTCTCTCTATTCGTAATCGGATGTGGACTGACTTGCTTGGAAACAGCCGCTAATCCCTACGTCACCGTACTTGGAGAAAAAGAATCGGCAGAACGGCGCATTAATTTAGCACAGTCATTCAACGGATTGGGCTGGATATGCGGTCCGTTGGTGGGCGGCTTGTTCATCTTCACCACCAATAAAGAAGAAAGCAGTGTAGCCATCCCCTACGCCATTATCGGTACACTTGTATTATTGGCTGCAATCCTATTTTCACGCATCCGGTTACCGGAAATCAAGACAGAAGAACCTGTTACCGCTGCACAAACAGCTACAAAACGTTCTTTGTGGAGCCAAGGCAACTTTGTATTCGGACTGATTGCCCTCTTCTTCTATGTCGCCGCACAAACAGGAATCAATAGTTTCTTTATTAATTATGTCACCGAACAAACCACTATATCCGCACGCGAAGCGGCACTGTGGCTCTCTTTTGTAGGCATGGGACTATTTATGGCTGGACGCATGACAGGCAGTTGGGTAATGGGATTCGTCCGTTCCGAACGGTTATTGGCTTCCGTGGCCATCGGAGGTATCCTATCCATGATAGTAGTCATGGCGGGTCTTGGAAAAATTTCTATAGGAGCCTTTTTCTTCTGCTTCCTTTGCGAATCTATCATGTTCCCAACGATCTTTGCCCTTGCTATCCGAGGAGTAGGCGAACATACAAAACGTGCTTCATCTTATCTGATTATGAGCATTGTAGGCGGAGCAGTCGCCCCATTAATTATGGGCTATATAGCCGATACCGTAAACACCGCCACCGGCTTTATCGTGCCCTTGATTTGTTTTGCAATCATTACAGTCTTTGCTTTGTATCTGCAAAAACACTAATTTACATATACCTTATTAAAATAAGTTTCAAACAACGCCTGAGCAACTTCCAATTGTTCGGGCGTGTTTTGCTTTACATCTTTCAACTGATAATCCAAACCCATTGCTTCATACTTATGGACTCCCAAGGTATGATAAGGCAGAATCTCTACCCGCTCTATCATCTGATAACCTTCGAAATGTTTGCCCAAAGCCTCTATGTCCTCACGAAAAGCACTATAGCCCGGCACCAATACGTAGCGCAACCAGAAAGGCTTTCCATTGGCTTCCAGCCATGCTGCAGTCTGCAAGGTCTGCACATTGCTGCGCGAAGTCAACAGGCGATGACGTTCATCGTTGAACTCTTTCACATCGAGCAACACCAAATCAGCAAGCGTAAACAGTTCCTTCACATTCTCGTTCCAAATGCTTCCATTCGTATCTACACAAATGTGGATACCTGCATCTTTCAGCATTCGGAACAACGGAATCAATGCCTTCGCCTGCACCGTAGGCTCTCCGCCACTGAACGTGATTCCTCCCTTTTTGCCAAAGAAAGGTTTCTGACTAACCGCCATACGAAGAATCTCTTCAGGAGAAGTTTCCTTGCTTTCCCCTTTACAATCAATGGTATCGGGATTGGCGCAATACAGGCATCTGAAATTGCATCCTTGCAGGAAAACGACAAGCCGGATACCCGGCCCGTCGTATGTACCTAATGACTCGTAAGAATGTACCCTAATCATATAGTATTGTTCTTATCAAACGCAGAGACGCAAAAGCGCAGAGAAATAATTTTAGAGGAAGTAAAAGACACGGAGATTCTAAAATTCAAATTAAGATTATCCACTCTCTTACGTACTTTGCTCCCTTTCTCTAAAATGATTCTTTGCGTTTCTGCGTTTTATTTTAATAATTACATCCGCTCGTGGAAGCTGCGCGAGATAACCTCTAACTGATGCTCACGGCTCAACTTGATGAAGTTTACCGCATAACCGGATACACGGATAGTCAGTTGCGGATATTTCTCCGGATGTTCCATGGCATCTTCTAACATCTCACGGTTTAAAACGTTCACATTCAGATGATGCGCACCTTTCACGAAATAACCGTCCATAAGCGTAACTAAATTTTCGATACGGCTTTCACGGTCTACCCCTAACGATTTCGGAACAATAGAGAAGGTATTGCTGATACCGTCCTGCGAATCACGGTAACGCAATTTCGCTACTGAACTCAACGAAGCAACCGCACCGTTCTTGTCACGTCCGTGCATCGGATTGGCACCCGGAGCAAAAGCCACACCTTTGGCACGTCCGTCGGGAGTAGCCCCAGTCTTCTTTCCATACATCACATTCGAGGTAATGGTAAGAATAGACAATGTAGGTTTCGCATGCTTGTAAACCGGAAGTTTCTTCAATTCTTCATCGAAATAATAAATCAAGTCTACCGCTAAATGGTCTACACGGTCATCATCGTTTCCGAAGCATGGGAACTCGCCCTCGATATCGAAACCTTCGGTCAGACCAATATCATTGCGGCGTGCTTTTACCTTCGCATATTTGATAGCCGAAAGCGAATCGACCGCAATCGACATACCTGCCACACCGTATGCCAAGTTGATAACCGGGTCGGTATCTACAAATGCCATTTGTGCCTTTTCGTAATAATATTTGTCGTGCATGTAGTGGATGATGTTCATCGCATCATTATATACACGTGCCATTTCCTTCAGCACTTTCTTGTAATTGGCAAGCACTTCCTCGAAATTCAGTTCATCGCTGCTCAATACCGGAATACCCTTCACCATTACCGTACCAGTATTTTCGCATCGACCGCCATTGATGGCAAGCAGAAGCGCTTTTGCCAAATTGCAACGTGCTCCGAAGAACTGGATATGACATCCTATGTCTTGATAAGACACACAACAAGCGATTCCATAATCATCCGAACCGCGCACTTCACGCATCAAATCATCGTTTTCATACTGAATAGAAGATGTATCAATGGAAACCTGCGCACAAAAGTCCTTAAAACCTTCGGGCAATTGAGGACTCCACAACACCGTTAAGTTCGGTTCGGGAGAAGGACCTAAATTATATAATGTCTGCAAGAAACGGAACGAAGTCTTCGTCACCTTCATCCGTCCGTCATTGAAACGCCCGCCAATAGATTCAGTTACCCAAGTCGGGTCTCCGGCAAAGATATCGGTATATGCCTGCATACGCAAATGGCGCACCATACGCAGTTTAATCACAAACTGGTCTATCAATTCCTGTGCATGGATTTCGTCCAATGTGCCATGCGCCATATCATATTCAATGTATATATCAAGAAACGAAGATACATTGCCCAACGACATTGCCGCACCGTCTTGTTCCTTTACCGCAGCCAGATAAGCCATATATACCCATTGCACGGCTTCTTGAGCGGTTTCTGCCGGACGGCTCAAATCGAGACCGTATTGTTCACCCAATATCTTGATTTCTTTCAAAGCCTTGATCTGTTCTGCCACTTCTTCACGCAGACGAATCCGGTCATCAGTCATCGGGCTGGTCAAATGACGTAAATCATTCTGTTTGGCTTCAATCAGTCTGTCAAGACCATATAAAGCCAAACGGCGGTAATCGCCGATAATGCGTCCACGAGCATAATTATCAGGCAAGCCTGTCAAGAATCCCAACGAACGGAACGAACGGATTTCCTCGGTATAAGCGTCGAACACACCGTCATTATGCGTCTTGCGATAATGCGTAAAAATATCTTTTACTTTCGGGTCAACTTCCATGCCATTCTCACGACAAGCCTTTTCCACCACTTTAATGCCTCCAAAAGGCTTAATGGCACGGCGCAGTAATTCATCGGTCTGCAAACCGACAATCACTTCATTTTCTTTATCAATATATCCCGGTGCAAACGAAGTAATGGTTGAAACCGTTGAAGGGTCAAGCGAGCGTACACCATTATTGGCACGTTCTTCCGCTAAAGCCTCCAAACACTTATTCCATACAGCTTTCGTACGTTCAGTAGGACCTGTCAGAAAAGAAGCATCGCCTTCATAAGGGGTAATGTTTGTCTTCACGAAATCGGTAACGTTGATTTCATACTTCCAATGTCCTTCTTTGAAATTCATCATACACAAAAAATTTAAGTGGTTTATACTGATTTTAAAAACGAGGTGCAAAGGTACGGAAAATATAGATACGGTACAATACTTTCAATGAATCAGATTCTCAAATTAAACTTATTACAATTCCGAAGTTATTTTTCCTCGTTTATTCCTATAACAATTTAATAATATGATGTGTTCATGGATTTATCAAATTTCCCTGCATCATCGTAACTGTTTTACTATCAAAAAGGTGCGCCTCATCAAGCAGACATAGTTACAAAAAAGTAAGGGAAAAGTTTGCACAAGTCAAAAAGTCAACCTATATTTGCACCGCATTTGAGAGAAAACGCATTTCCAAAGCAAAATCGAAAGACTGGAAGTTTGGGTGAGTGGCTGAAACCAGCAGTTTGCTA
>ULTX01058754.1_pt1 | contig 20922 bp, 18 predicted proteins | sample 1958041 | NCBI WGS metagenome assembly ULTX01 (sample SAMEA4835747, study PRJEB28245) | human gut metagenome | biome: gut microbiome; material: fecal sample | place: Denmark | collected 2008
TTGCTAATTTATGGTTGACTTTTCATAGCTGGTCTCCGTTTATTTTAATATATCTTTAAATACATGACCCATTCTTATTTTTTTGGTCTGCATATAAAATTCATCATATTCCTGAGGTGGAATCTCAATAGGAACACGTTCTGTTATCTCAAGTCCCAGATCGCTGAGACCATAGACTTTATTAGGATTGTTGGTAAGAAGTCTTAAGGACTTTACGCCAAGGTCACTTAAAATCTGTGCTCCAACCCAGTATTCCCTGAGGTCAGGGGCAAATCCCAGCTTTATGTTGGCGTCTACGGTATCGTAGCCATGTTCCTGAAGCTCATAAGCCTTTAATTTATTGATAAGTCCTATGCCACGGCCTTCCTGCCGCATATAAAGGACGATGCCACGGCCTTCTTTTTCCACCATTTTCATTGCGGTATGAAGCTGTGGACCGCAGTCACATCTTAAAGAACCGAAAGCGTCACCTGTGAGACATTCGGAGTGGACACGGCAGAGTACGTCTTTTCCGTCGCCGATATCACCTTTTACAAGAGCAACATGATGTTCGCCGGTAATGTCATTTACATAACCGTATATTTTGAAATGACCGTATTTATTAGGAAAATCGGCACAGGCTTCCCTTATTACATGTTTTTCGTGAATACGGCAGTAATCCTGCAAAGATTTAATTGTTATGAACTTGAGGTTGTATTTTTTAGCAAGTTCCCAAAGTTCGTGAGTTCTCATCATTGTTCCGTCGTCACGCATGATTTCACAGCATACACCGCACTGCTTGAGACCGGCCAGGCGCATAAGATCAACAGTTGCTTCAGTGTGGCCGTTTCTTACAAGAACGCCGCCTGCCCTTGATACGAGAGGAAATACATGTCCCGGTCTTCTAAGGTCCTCAGGCCTAGTGTTATCATCCACACATTTCATCATGGTGTAAGAACGCTCGGCAGCAGATATACCTGTTGTGGTATCCACATGGTCTATGGAAACGGTAAAAGCTGTCTGGTGGTTGTCCGTATTTTCTGCAACCATTGGCGGAAGGCCCAGTCTTGAGGCTACATCATAGCTCATAGGTGTGCATATAAGTCCTTTTGCATGACATGCCATGAAATTAATGTTTTCCTGTGTGGCAAATTCTGCCGCACATATCATGTCGCCTTCGTTTTCCCTGTCTTCGTCATCGGTAACAAGTATAATTTTTCCCGCCCTGAGGTCTTCAAGGGCTTCTTCAATTGTGTTGTATTGATTATCCATCTATGTTCCTCCTAAAAATCATATTTTCTTAAAAAATCCATTGTAATCCCACCGCCATCTGATGGGGAGCTGTCCTTAAAATTAAGAAGCCTGTCAACATATTTTCCTATAATATCATTTTCTATGTTGATGGTATTGCCGGCTTTCTTTTTAAGAAGTGTGGTTTCACCGCCTGTGTGGGGAATGACTGATACTTTAAAATCCGATTCGCCGACAGCGGCAACCGTAAGGCTGATTCCGTCAAGACATACGGAACCTTTTTCAACGATAAATTTCATAATGGAAGGAGGGGCAGATATTGTAACCCATACTGCATTTTCCTCTTTTTTCATTGAAAGGATGGTTCCTGTACCGTCAACGTGTCCGCTTACTATGTGACCACCGAATCTGCCGTCCGCTGCCATTGCCCGTTCAAGATTAACAAAGTCCCCGGATGTGGCATTTTTAAGGCTGCTTCTGCGGACTGTTTCTGCCATAATGTCTGCAGTAAAAAAATCTTTGCCGAGAGATGTTACGGTAAGGCATATTCCGTTGACTGCAATGCTGTCTCCTACATTGGTATTCCGAAGGACTTTATGCGCTTCGATTTCTATGGAACCCGAATGACCGGAGACATGTAATTTTCTAATAATTCCCAATTCTTCAACAATTCCGGTAAACAAAAACATTACCTCCTGTATTCCAATAATATATCATCATCAAACTTTTCTACGTTAATAAGTTTGAAAACAACAGCATCTTTAATATCATCAATTCCAAGACCCTCCACAGGAGATTTGGCAAGGGCACCTCCGATTACCTTCGGTGCGATAAACACTTTGATTTCATTTACAAGGTCTGCCTGTAACATACTTTCGTTAAGTGTGCCACCGCCTTCAAGGAGAATACTGTCAATCTTCATATCATGTAAAACATACATTAATTCTGTTAAATTAACTTTGCCTGTCTCATCCGGAACCTGTAACACAGTAATTCCCAGTGCTTCAAGAGCCGATATTCTGTTTTGAGGGGCATTGCCGCAGGCAATAATCGTCTCATATTCACCGGCAGTCTGACATATCCTGCTGTTAAGAGGAATCCTAAGCTCACTGTCACATATAATTCTTACAGGGCTTCTAAGTCCTTCAATTCTTGTGTTAAGCATAGGATCATCTGCAAGCACCGTTCCTATTCCTGCCATAATGCCACGGTATTTGTGCCGCATTTTCTGGACTTCATTTCTTGAAAACTCATTGGTTACATATCTTGAGGAGCCTGTTCTGGTGGCAATTTTGCCGTCCATTGACATGGCATATTTCATAACCACATAAGGCGTTTTCTCTGTAATGTAATGAAAAAAAATGGGATTAAGTTCATCACATTCTTCTCTCATAAAATCTTCAATAACTTCTATGCCCTGGGACCTTAAAAAATCAGTCCCCTTTCCCGATACGAGAGGATTAGGGTCTCTTGAACCTATTACAACTTTGGTAATCCCGGCAGCAAGGATAGCTTCCGTGCATGGTGGCTGTTTGCCGTAGTGACAGCAAGGCTCAAGTGTCACATAAATCGTAGCACCTTTTGCATCTTCAGTAAGATTTTTAATGGCATTGCGTTCAGCATGTAAATCACCATAAATGGCATGATAGCCTTCGCCGATGATTCTGTCATCTTTTACAATAACAGCACCAACTAACGGATTGGGGCTTGTATAACCTGTTCCTTTTTTTGCAAGGCTTATAGCCTGCAGCATATAATCTCTGTCAGTCATAATTTCTCCCAAGTATATATAAAAAAAATAAAACCCTGAAATTACTTTCAGGGCACGACAATCTGATAACAGTTATATTATATCTTCTCTCATCCAGACTATACTGTCGGTACCGGAATCACACCGGTTCATGCCATCGGCTCGCAGACTTTACTGCCGGTAGGGAATCACACCCTGCCCTGAAGATTATTATCTTTTTCAAAACGGATTATATACTAACATAAATTACATGTCAACGGATATGTTATCTGTACGGTAAGAAAAAGGTGTTTTGCCATAGCTTTCTTTGAAGCTTCGTATAAAATAACTGACATTCGGAAATCCTGAGGATAACGCAACATCGGTTATGGAAATGTTGGTGGTATCAAGTAAATTTTTGGCGTACAGAAGTCTCATATGGTTTACATATTTTGAAAATGTAATATTAAAATGCTTCTTAAAATATCTGGAAATGTATTTTTCAGACATATGAAATTCGTCAGCAAGGTCTGACAGAGTGATTTTTTCAAGATAATTGTCATTAACGTATGTAATTATTTCTCTTCGCATATCAGAAGCATTAGAAGTCTTTTTTACCAGAATATCAGGAATGCTGAGGATATTTGATAATATTTCTAACAAAAGAATTTTACAGTCAAGCTGGTAAAATCCTTTTTCATACTTATTAATATATATGAGCTTTTCTAACAGGGAGATTATTTCCGCATAAATTTCACTATAAGGCAGGGAATGAGTCAGAATAACGTGGCTGCTTCTCATTGGTTTAAAAAGCATATTTTCCACATAGTCATTTGACTGGAAGGATATAAACTCCAACGGAAACAGAATCGTATAATAGTCGGCATTTAAATCATTAGAACCCATATAGTGAAGCTCTCCCGGATTGACTATGAAAAAGCTTCCACCGGTTCCCGTAAACAGTTCATTGTCAATAGTAATGTTAATCGAGCCGTTCCGTATATATATAATTTCCAGTTCGTCATGCCAGTGAATGGGAAACTGAAAAGCCGTCTGCTGGTTGAATACATGGTACTGGCTGTAGGGATAATCTTTTGTGCCGTGGTTGCGGTTCTCTTTAAGCGTAAGATACATACATACAGTCTCCTTATCTGATATAGAAATTATAGTTATATTGTTATTATAACATACTGTTAAATGGGGATAAATAGTTTCAGTTACAATTACAATTAGGTCAAATGAAAAAGTAAATTCCAATTAGATGCATTTTAACCTCGTATTTTCGATTTTGAGCAACTTTTTCAAATCTACCCTATACAAAAGTACCCTGAAAAGTGCTATAATTCGTGTTGTGAAGTCTGTTTGTTTGCATAGCAAACAGACGACTGGAGCAGTTTGAGAAAAAATAAATTCCACCCGCCTGACTATAAATTTATAGTTAGATTTGGCAGTTTGTTGTTGCCAGATGGGTTATCTGTCTGCTCGTTGTTAATGGTTTAGAGGGCTTATATTAAGCCGTGTTCGCTTAAGATACCAGCATAGTCTTCGTATGCTTTTTGCCAAGCATCGATTTCGTTATTAAGTGCTGATATCTTATATTCCAAGTATTCTGTTTCTCGTTGAGATTCCATGTATCTTTCGAGAAGTATTTCATAAGGAATAGGATGTGTATTATTCATGGTTGGCCTCTCTTTCTTTAACAGACATTTCAATTAGTGCCGGTTTTAGCATGACTTCGTCTGGGGAGACTTTAAATTGTCCTGCTAAAGCCGGTATTTTTTTATCAAGAAGTAAATCTGCCAAATCAAATGGGGTAGCACCATTTAGACTATCCCTCGCAGTAGAGTTGATATGGCTGAACATAAGATTAATGTCATCCTGCGTGTACCGATACATGCTGCGACCTTTGGGGATAACATAACGTATGTATTCGTGGTTCTTTTCCAAGCGTCCTTTTAAGATTAGAGGAGATATTAAATCGTTAAGTTCCTGTAGCTCTTCGTGTGTCATATTAATGCATTTGCGAGAATTATAAAGTTTTTTTTCATATTGCCTTTGGGCATATGCAGCGTCATATACTTTCTTGTCTAAAGGGCAAGATTTGTAGTCCTCACAGTAATTACAAACATACGGTGGTTTGTTGATTTTGTTGCATTTGTAAGGTAGAAAATAAGGACAATAATCAATGACAGTTCTTCGATAACATTTCTTGCAATAAAAAGAGCAATGGCTTGAATATCGAGGACATTTCAATTCTTTGCTCCTTAAGTCACAGTCTTTATAATGCTTGCAGAGATTACATTTGTAGCTGTACCTGGCAGGAATCGTTTTTGAGTAACGCTTTACTTCTTTTGAAATGGTGGATGGGTCTTTGTGTAAGACAGATACTATTGAAGAAAAAGTACTTTTCTGTAACAGTTCCTGTTCAATATATGTCCTGTTGGACAGGGTTAAATGTTTTTGATCATGTTCGTTCATATGATAATCCTCTCCAACAGACAGATAACCATATGGAATTGTATCAAAAACTATGTGCAAGAGTAAATTCCAGATTTGCCATTTGGGGATTCAAAAAACTGGAATTTTGAAATTCACTTTACGCAGTTACAATTGCTCAAGTCGGTCATTCTCGGTCATTCTCGTTTTTTTTCAGTCATTCTCGGTCATAGACGTTCATAAAAACCCCGAAAAAATACAAAATTTGCAATATTTTTACCATTTGCGCATAGCCTATTGTAAAAGATAATTAATATGTTAACATATTTATGTGAAGACATTTTCATATGCACAGCCAACAGAAAAATATTGTCTGGGGCGTTATTTTATTAATGCGGAAAGGAAATTAATTAAATGAAAAAGAAAAGAATAATAATCATATCAGCTGTGACTGTAGTAATTGCGGTAATTATAGTTGTGGCAATGAAATACAGAAAAAACCATAGGCGGATAATAGATAATAATAAGCTTGGTAATGTGTGGGTTGCACAGTTTTACAAATTTGATACGGATGATCTTCTTGATGAAAAACATGATATGGAAGGAATTTATGATAGTAAAAGTACCTATATACTTAAGATTAAGTGTACCAAAGATACAAAATTTGATTATCAGACCTGTACAGAATATGGACAGGTGGAAAAGATATTCAAGGGCGATGGGGAACTCAAAGAGGGCGATAATATTGTAATGGATTTTAGTGGGTATCATCTATTTACAAAGGAAACCGGAGTTGCAGATGGTATTGATGCAATCAATACCGGGTTTGTAAATTTTATGAAACCGGGAAGAGAATATCTTGTATTTATTAAAGAAAAGGTAGAAACCGAACTTTATGACTATGATGTATATACCATTGAAGGATTTACAATAGCACCGGTTTTTTGTTATGAAGATCTTGATAATGTAATTGTGCCAAAAGAAAGAGACGACCATTCAGTTCCGTATGAGCTTGTCAAGGATAATGAGGTTTTTATGGAAACAGAAGAACTTGAAAAAGAATATTATGATTTTAAATATAGGATAATTAGTAAATTTGATGAAGAATACAGAAAAAGCCACGAGTAAGGCTGGAAAGATATATGGAGGGAATTATGTCCAAATCAGTTAAGATGCAGATTAAGACCATTTTAGATAAGAAGATAGCGATAATTGTGTTCGTACTGTTGACGGTAATGGTTATAATCAATTTTTTTGGTAATTTAGTGAAATATGACGGTCAGCCCGTAGACACACTTATAGATCCGATGAGGATGCTTATGCTGTCTGCTGCAGACTATGATACTGCCAGTGTGAAATTTATCTTTTTACAGTTCTATCCGGTTCTTGTAATACTTCCGGCGGCGTTCTCATACGCATCGGATAAGACAAACAGAACGGATATATATCTTATTACAAGGTTTGATAAGAAGAATTATTACATAGGTAAATTTTTATCAGTATTTATTGTAACGTTTGTGGTGTTTTCGGTTCCGTTTATTCTCGAAGTTATATTAAGCATGATTGGGTTTCCAAGCGGGGCACATGGCAATTTTGAAAGCTCGGGATTGTATTCTGAAGTTTATATTTCAAGCATGGAAAAAATTATGTTTTTAGGGAGCTTCAAAGTATCATCTAAATTTTATGCGTTAATATCCATTCTGCTGTTTGCAATAATATCAGGAGTGTTGGCATCATTTGTGTTGGCAATATCCATATATGTCAATAAGTATAAAGTATTTTTACTTTTCCCTGTATATATACTTCTTTATGGACTTGGAGCATTGTATTCCATAATACCGGGAGCACAGACTCATACCAGCCATTTTGAATATTTTTCCCTGTTTGATTCCTCGCAGAAGAATCAGACATGGTTCTTATTAATTGTATTAATGGTATTTGCTTCGTCTGTGGTAATTATGCTCAGACAGACAAGAAAGGATACATATTAATGAGACAGATTGGTAAAGTTGTGGCATTAGCTGCATTTCTGGGATTGTTTCTTGGAATATCGTTTTTCGGACCATCAAAGGATATGCCGTTTTCACAGGTGGTAATTACTTACGCATTTCAATATTACCAGTTTGGCTATACAGATATTGTTTATATTACAACAAGAATGCTGCCATATTTATTATTTCTTTTTTTGTTTGGAACATATATATACAAACATTTCTGTACGGCAGGAGTATATGTGTTTTCAAGATGTGAGAACCGCCTGAAATGGATAGCAAAGGAAATAGCACAGTTGTTTGGATTCTGCGTATTGTTTACGGTTCTTATACCGCTTTTTGGTATGGCACTGGCGTGTATGACTAACCATGTTACGTTTGGAAAAGCTGATATATACATATATTTTTACTATGTGGCAATCTATGCGCTGTGGCTGTTTTTTGTAACATTACTGGCGAATATGCTGGCAATCAGGTTTGGCGGGATGAAAGGGTTTGGACTTGTGGTTATAGGAATCTGCGTCTGCGTTGCATTGTTGTCATTGTGGGATAACAAAAAGGTATTTTCGCTGACAGTTGAGGATATGGAGGCGGCAAAGAGACATGCCATATATCTTAAATGCAATCCGATATCACACTTGTTTATATCGTGGCATTCATCATCTGATGAAATGGTTAGCCAATATATCAACATACTGGAAATTAATTTTAATCTCATGTTTTCAGTTGTAGTAATGGCAGTTGCTTCAGCAATAACGGCAATAGTTTCAATGATTTATATAAAAAAGGTTGACCTGATAATTATGTTAGGCAGGGAGGAAAATTAGGCTTATGAAATTAACAGTAGTAAATTTATGTAAAAAAATTAAAGACAGAGTTATTCTTGATAATATTAATCTTAACCTCGAAAGTGGTAATGTATATGGTTTTGTAGGGAGAAACGGTTCCGGTAAAACAATGTTATTCAGGGCTGTTTCAGGACTTATCAATATTGATTCCGGTAAAGTTATGCTTGATGAAAAAGAACTTTATAAAGATATGCAGGTTCTCCCTGATATGGGAATTATCCTTGAAAATGCAGGATTGTACTCAGAATTTACCGGAAGAAAGAACTTACAGATACTTGCAGACATCAGAAAAAAAATCACTCCGGAAGAAGTGGATAAGGCAATAGAAAGGGTTGGACTTGACCCGGGTGACAAGAGAACCTACAGAAAATACTCTCTTGGAATGAAGCAGAGGATTGTCCTGGCACAGGCAATAATGGAACATCCGTCAATTCTTTTTCTGGATGAGCCGACTAATGCCCTTGATGAAGACGGCGTAAAAAAAATCCGCAATATCGTTGCAGAAGAAAAAGAACGGGGAAGTATCGTTCTTCTGGCAAGCCATAATAAAGAAGATATAGAAATGCTCGCTGATAAGGTATATTATATGGTAGACGGAAGAATCAGGGATAAAGGAGTAGAAGATTAGCAGAATTTTATAGTCATTTCAGTTAATTAGGTAGAAATAGTGTTATTTTTGGAAGAAAATATACAAGAATTAATCCATCCTACGATGTAAAATTGCTACAACGAGGTGATTAACAGTGGAAAAGAAAAAAACATTAACTACATTAGCAATACCTATATGTATTGAAACAATTTTATACATGATGTCCGGAATGGTTGATACACTTATGCTTTCAACTGTAGGAGACAATGCCGTTGGTGCGGTAGGAACAGCCAATACCTACATAGGAATTTTTATCATTATGTTTGGCATTATTACATCAGGAATGACTGCAGTTATGACGCAGAATATCGGAGCAGGAAGAGACGGCGTTGCGTATCAGGCAAGGCAGCTCGGAATGATATTTAACGGCGTTCTTGGAATTCTGTTAGGCGGATTTCTTGCTGTATATGCCGGAAAAATACTTGATGTTATAGGAATAGCGGATAATCTTAGACAGCCTGCCAACGATTATTTAAAGATTGTGGGAGGATTTGCCGTACTAAATGCACTCATACCTGTTTTTTCGGGATATTTAAGGGCATTTGGCCACACAAAGCAAAGTCTTGTTGCTTCTGCCATAGGAAACGTGCTTAATCTTATACTTAACGCAATATTTCTTATGGTATTTAAATGGGGCGTAAAAGGTGTTGCAATAGCAACTGTTATTTCAAGAATAGTTAACCTTGCAATACTTATTATTGTTTCAGGAACAAAGATAAAAGCAAAGCAGAATCCTGAGAGATTAAGACTCCGTGAAATATTTGTACAGATTATTAAAATAGGAATTCCATCTGCACTTGAAACTGTTTTATATAATGTGGCAATGACTCTTGTTACAAAATTTCTTAACCAGATGGACCCTGACGGACTTAATACAACGGCAAGGTCATATACAAGCCAGATTACCAATTTTTCGTATTGCATAGGAGCTGCACTTGCACAGGCTAATGCGATAATGACAGGCTGGCGTATCGGGGAAAAAGATTATGACGCTTGTGACAGACAGACGAGGAAAGCTGCAATATTCGGTGTTATATGCGCAGTATCACTTGAAACAATATTTGCATTGGCAGGTGGTGCAATTATGACGCTTTTTTCAAAAGACCCCGAAATGATTTCCCTTGTAAAAAAATTACTTACAATAGATATTATACTTGAGATAGGCAGAGTTACCAACCTGGTGTACGGAAATGCATTAAAGACAAGCGGAGACGCTGTTTTTCCTGCTGTGATAGCTGCAGTATTTATGTATGTGTGTGCGGTAGGCGGAACTTATTTCTTCGGAATACATATGGGATTATGTGCAATAGGTGCATATATAGGTCTTGCCATGGATGAATGTGTAAGGGCGATAGGTATGTATTTTAGATGGAAGAGTGGAAAATGGAGAAAGATGTCATTAGTTACAAAACAAGCGGGGTAATAATATGGAGAAAATGAGTGTCAACGGAAAAGATTATGAGATTCTTAAATTACTGGGACACGGAAAAGGCGGCTATTCATACCTCGCCACAGACGGAAGCCGGAATTATGTCCTTAAACAGATTCATCATGAACCATGCTCTTATTATACTTTCGGTAACAAAATAGAAGCCGAGAATGACAGGATGGAGGAAAAATATTTTTCACAGATAAAAGAAATGTGCGGTAAGTTATACCCTCTTAATCTTAATATTGATTATGAATGTAATAACTATATGGAAGAATGGAATTTTGAAAACTGGGGAATAAAATACTGGTCAAAGACACCGGAGTTTTTGAAATACATTGAGGATCACAAATGATTATTTTTCTTACGAGCAGTCCCGGAGGGCACACATGGGAGCAGCCGGTAAAGCCTGTACCTCTTGATGAAAGCAACGGTTTTATTGATAATTTAAGAAAATTCTGGAAAAAGGACGCCAGAGTGCTTTTTATTGCGTCAGACCCGGATAATTACGATAACAATGACCTTATGGCTGATATTTTTAGCAGGAACATACCTATGAGCGGACTTGGACTTTCGGGGATAGATGTTTGTGACAACCGTAAAGCAGATATAGACAAGGACACTCTGAACCGGTATGATTTTATAATTTTGTCCGGCGGACACGTTCCTACGGAAAATGCTTTTATTAAGAAAATCGGTTTAAAGCAGGCGTTAGAAGATTACCGGGGAATTTTAATGACGATAAGTGCAGGAACAATGAACTGTGCCGGCGAGGTATATGCAATGCCTGAACTTGAGGGCGAGAGCGTGGATGTAAATTATAAGCGGTATCTTGAAGGCCTTTCGCTTACGGATATACAGGTGATTCCTCATTATCAGTATTTAAAGGAACGAAGCATTGACGGCAGCAGAATGATAGATGACATTGCAACCGGTGACAGTTTTGGAAAAAAATACTATATGTTAAACGACGGAAGTTATATAATGATAAAAGACGGCGTTACCACTCTCTATGGAGAAGCCTATACTTTAAGTGACGGAGTGATAACAAAAATCTGTGATAATGACAGCTGTATAATTATATGAAACGAGGAAACCAGAGTGACAGACAGAAATATTTTTATGGAAACCCTTCATGAAGTTGCGGAGATTGTAAGAACATCAGCGGAAGCAATGAGTAGGGACGAAATATTATTTTACTTTAAAGATATGGATTTGACAAAAGAGCAGGAAAATATGGTAATAGAATACCTGCTCACGCCACATGACGAAGAAGTTGTGGAAGAACCTGAAGAACCACAGGCAGTGGAGCCTTCCAAGGCTGAACCACAGGAGCTTACAGATTCCAGAGTTTTCCAGATGTATATGGAGGATATTGAGAGACTTCCTTCTTATACGGAAGATGAAATCAGGATGTCATATATTAATCTTTTGTCAGGCAAAGAAGATGCAATAGATAAAATCACGGCCTTCTGGTATGGCAGAATAGTTGAAATGGCAAAAAATATGTTTAACGGAGCCGTTAATTTTGAAGATGTTGTGCAGGAGGGCAATGTAGCTTTATTTGTAAAGCTTAAAGAACTTCTCGGAACAAAGCAGGCGGTGGATGTTGAGGAAGAATTATCGGACAGCATATCATCAGCCATGAAATCATATATTTCCGAAATTACGGGAGAAGAGGACGGCGAGGAAACTATAGCCGGCAAAGCCAACCTTGTAAATGAGGCCGTAAAATATCTTGAAGAACATAACGGCACAACCCCTGATAAAAATGAAATAGCTGAATTCACCCACCTTACAATGGAAGAATTATCAGACATTATGGACATTATGAAAAAGGCTGAAAAGAAGGGAAAATAACATTGAAACTTTATCTTGCACCTATGGAGGCTCTCACAGGATATATATTCAGAAATGTTTACAACAGATATTTTGGAGATGCCGACAGATATTTTACACCGTTTATTGCAAGCAGAAAACTTAACAGCAAAGAAAAAAATGACGTGTTGCCTGAACACAATCAGAATATGGACGTAATTCCTCAGATTCTTACAAATAAATCTGAGGAATTTTGTTACATTGCGTCAAGACTTAAAGAATATTACGGTTATGAGGAGGTTAATCTTAATCTGGGGTGTCCTTCGGGAACCGTTGTGGCAAAAAACAGGGGTTCGGGTTTTCTTGCCGTACAGGACGAGCTTAACCGCTTTTTTGAAGAGGTCTTTAGCCGGACGGACGTAAGGATATCGGTAAAGACCAGAACTGGCGTAGAGAATAACGAAAACTGGGAAAATATTTTAAAAATATATAATGAGTATCCCATTTCGGAGCTGATTATTCATCCACGCTGCCGCAAGGATGGGTACGGCGGAAAGCCGAATCTTGAGGATTTTAAGAAAGCTGTTTTGATAAGCCGTCATTCTCTGTGCTACAACGGAGACATTAACAGCGTCGAAGATTATAATGCGATTACAAAAGAATTTCCTACAGTTGATAAAATAATGTGCGGCAGGGGAATCCTTATGAATCCGGGACTTTTTTCGGAAATAAAAGGTGGCAGGAAAGCTTCTCCTGAGACTTTATATAATTTTGCCAACGACCTTTACAAGGGCTACAAAGAGATAATGTCAGGGGACAGAAACGTACTTTTCAAACTGAAGGAGTTCTGGATATATTTTTCAAAAAACTTTGAAGAGCCTGACAAAGTGTTGAAAATGGTCCGCAAAGCCGACACATGTATCCAGTACGAAGTGGCGGTGGGGAGGATTTTTGGGATTTGAAAAATTAGGTAAAAAAATTGTTGTAAAATATCAAAAAAAGTATTATTATCTATTCATAATAATATTACAATAAGATGAGGGAACAGGATGAATAACACCGGATATATATGTTACATAATTGTATTAAAGATATTAGGAGTCAATGTTCAGGGCGTACAGCTGGAACAGCGGTTTGGCGGATGTCAGGATACGGATTTTGAAATAATGAAAGTATCTAAGGAGCTTGGTCTTAAGGCGAAGTTTAGTTCTGTGAAAAAATGCAGAATTGACAGTCTTAGTGTGCCCGTAATTGCAAAGTGCCATGATGATAGATATATTATCATTATGGGCAGGAGTGACAGCGGATGGAAAATCCTTAACCCTGAGGAGAAGCAGCCTGTTAATGTGTCAGATGAAGAAATTGATGACATGATAACCGGTGATATAATTGTAATAGGAAGAAAATCTAATTCAGATGCCGGCATCGAAAATAATGGTAAAAAATTCGGATTCAGCTGGTTTATTCCCACGATTTTAAAATATAAGAGACAGTTTATAAGCGTACTTGTAGCGGTATTTGTTGTACAGGTACTTGGGATTCTTACGCCACTTATGACACAGGTGGTTGTGGACAAAGTTCTTACGCACCATGCTATGAACACTTTGTATACGATTGCTATAGGAATTTTTATTGTATATGTATATGAAATGATTATCAGTCTTTGTAAATCATATTTGTTTGTGCATACAACTAACAGGATAGATGTAACATTAAGTGCCAGATTATTTAAACATCTTTTTTCACTTCCCCTGAAATATTTTGAAACAAGGCGTGCAGGGGAGACTGTGGCAAGAGTGAGAGAACTTGATCAGATAAGAGCATTTTTGACAGGAACACCTCTTTCATCAATGATTGATGTGGTATTTATTATTGTTTATATAGTTGTTATGTTTTTTTACAGTACAAAATTAAGTGTGATAGTGGTTGCATCCATTCCTATATTTGCAATTTTGTCTTTGGTTGTAACACCATTATTTAAGAAAAGCCTTGATGAAAAATTTGAGGCAGGGGCAGCGACACAATCATTTCTTGTTGAATCAATTAATGGAATTAATACAGTTAAATCATTCGCATTGGAAAATAAATTTGAGGAAAAGTGGGGAGATTTACAGTCTGAATACGTGAAAGCAGGATATAAAACTTCCATGATATCCCAGACATCAGGGACCGTGGCAACATTTTTTCAGCAGATTGTAGACCTTTTCGTTCTCGTAGCAGGAGCAAAAGCTGTTATTTCAGGGACCATGAGTATAGGACAGCTGGTTGCATTCAGAATGTTATCGGGAAGAGTGAGCGGACCGGTATTGAGGCTTGTTCAGTTATGGCAGGAATATCAGCAGGCGAACCTGTCTGTAAAACGTATAGGAGATATTTTTAATACACCTGTTGAGAGTAAATCGGAAAACACATATTCGGGGATACCAAGATTAGGAGGAAATATACAGTTTGACAATGTCAGATTCAGATACAGAATAGAGGGAAGCGATGTACTGCATGGAATATCTTTCCGACTTGAAAGCAATAAGGTATATGGATTAGTCGGAAGAAGCGGTTCGGGAAAAAGTACAATATCAAAACTTATACAACGTCTTTATATTCCACAAAGCGGAAAAATAACAATAGATGGTATGGATATTTCATTAATGGATCCGCAGCAGCTAAGACGTCAGATAGGAGTTGTGTTACAGGAAAATTTTATGTTCAGTGGAACCGTTGCGGAAAATATAGCAATACATTGTCCGGGAGCAACAATTGAACAGATTATGGAAGCAGCAAGGATTGCTGGAGCACATGATTTTATTATGAGTCTTGAGGAAGGATACAATACTATTATAGGAGAGAGGGGTATCTCTCTTTCCGGTGGACAGAAGCAGAGGGTAGCAATAGCAAGAGCTATAATCAATAATCCGAGAATATTGATATTTGATGAGGCTACATCGGCGTTGGATTATGAGTCTGAGAGTATCATACAAAAAAATCTTAAGCAGATATGTAAAAACAGAACTGTATTAATAATAGCTCACAGACTGTCAACACTGGCTTCTTCAGATGAAATTCTTGTTATAGATAAAGGAAAATTAATAGAAAAAGGCAGTCAGGAAGGACTGCTTGCAATGAACGGATTGTATGCACATCTTTATTACAGTCAGAAAAGAGGAGATGTATTGTAATGAACAGCTATATGAGAAAAAGAGCATCATCAGGTGGGAAAAATCTTAAATATGATTTTATGCCATCTATGATTGAAATTATAGAAAAGCCGGCAAATCCGCTGGGTAGTATTATTTTGTATGTGATTATAACGCTAATATTGGTTACGGTTATATGGGCATGTAATAAAAAAATTGATATTGTCGTTACCGCAGAAGGAAGTATTGAAACTAAAGAGCCGCTTGTAACATTAAATTCAGTTACTGATGGAAGAATCAGTTCCATAAATATAAAGGACGGGCAATATGTAAATAAAGGTGATGTAATATGTACTTTTGAATCCGGGGTTAATGAAATAACACTGAAAGAATACAAGTATAACTATGATGTGCTGACAATTCAGAAAGAGATATATCAGAAATTATATGATAAGTACCAAAATAATGACTATTCACAGTTGGATGCCGATGTGAGTAAGTATGGTGATTTAAGCAGATACGCAGAAGCGATAATAATTGAAAATAATATGATGCTTGAGAGTCTAGAAGGTCTTGATGAAGAAAGCAGAGAAAAGGTCAGTGACAGCAGACTTTTGACAATAATTCAGAATATTAACAATACAGAAAGCAGTATTCAGACTGTTTCAGGTAAAATTGAAGAATGTAATAAGTCGCTTGAGGATAAGAAGATTATTGCAACAGAATCGGGGAAATTTGTGGATAAATGTGGTCTGTATACAGGTAAGACGGTTTCTTATGGTGAAAATATAGGGTATATCGTAAATGATACGGATGAGTATATATTTAAGGCATATGTATCTAATCAGGATATAGCAGACATCAGTATCAATGAATCAGTAAAGATTAAATTAGCTGCTTTTAATAATACAAGATATGAATATATGGAAGGCGAGATAACAGAAATAGGAGATGTTCCTGTGAATATGGAAAACAAGGGAATATATTATGTAGTTAATATAAAGTTAAATGATAATCCTGATAATCTGAAACTTGGGCTGTCAGGAAGTATTGATATAATAGTTGGACAAAGAACGGTTATGGATTATTTTATTGAACCGTTCAGAAAAGGTCTTAAAAACAGTATAAAAGAAAAATAAAAGGAGACAAAAATGACAGAACAGGAAGAAAAATTTTTTAAACAGCTTGAGGAAAGTGCAAGAGAGAATCCGGTAGTAAGGATACAGGCTGCGGCAGAGTATATGGCAGGCTTTTTGAAAAGGGCATTTACTTCTGAAAAAGGGACAAGCGGAGATATGTGGTGCTTTATGGTAGCTACTATGGCAGGTATATCGGTGGCTGAAGCCGCAAAGGAAACTGACAAGGAGCAGATGGTCATTAATCTTGGAAATCCGCTTTATATGCCTTTGACCAAGGTGGATACGAAAATGGGCGTCTTCTGGATTGGTGATTCCTTAAATAAATATATTTTCAACAGTCCGTTATCAGTATGGAACATTGTAATGACGTTATACAGTCAGAAGCATAAAAATGCAAAACTACCGGATTTGAAGAGCTTTATTGACGCCAATACAAAGTTAATGGGAGATCCAAAAGCAAGGGTATGGGATGGAAAGCATAATCCATATAACGAAATAAAGGATGCGAACAATACATATGAAAAGCTAAGGAGAAGGCTGGAACCATACAAATTGAAAAAAGACGAGTATCCAAGTGTCTTTGCGATGGCACTCGGAATTGTAATTTTAAAAGTTGAAGATATATTTCCAAAAAACTTAAACTGTCTCGAGATATCAATGCAGACAATGATGTTTTTCGCACATATGGACGTTGAATCAAGTTTTCTATTATGATACCAGAGTATGAAATATTGCAGAAATAAAGTAATGATAAAGGAGTTTTAAGATGGAGTGGCAAGAGATAATGAAAAAAATAATTAGAGAAAGATGTAACGAGAGTGATAGGAGGATAATAAAATGAAATTTGAATATGGAAGATTGTCAGAAAAAAGAAATGAAGAAATAAAAAATATGCAGATAGAAAATGATTATGAACAATATACATATGACTTAAAGTATATAAGCGTAGTAAAATCGGAGGACGAAAGATATATACTGTTTGATATGACACCTGGTTTTAATTACACGAGGGAATATACAGATTATACGAAGTGGAGTAAGTATATATTTATATATGGAAATAAATATTGTAAGTTTACAATAATGAATGAAGATGATATCCGCGAAGAAAAAACAATAAATGGATTATTATACATATATCAAATACTTAAAATTCCTGCAATAGATGAATTGGATGGGGTGTTAGCAAAGAAACTAGTATATGCATTTAGAGAGTTTATGCAGAATCATTCGTCCCTTGTACATTTTATAAAAAAATGCAGAATTTTCTATAATAACAAATTAATGATAGAGGAGTTTTAAAGATGGATAACAATATAGCATATGCAGAAATATACTGGGAAACAATAATAGAGGATATAATTTGTAATAGTAAAGAAGGAAGTACGTTTGCTGATAAAATACGAGCGGTATACAAATATGTTGAGGAATCTTTTAATCCAAAGATAAATGGGGAAGGCTTTGTATATTTTGGTGGAGGATTAGATACTCAAAATACAAAAGCATACCAGGTGGTTGATGGAATATGTAGATATACTGAAGATACTACCACAAGATATGGATATATTACAAGTTCAGAGGCAGGACAATTATTTAATACAGAAAATTTTGCTAAAGCCATAGAAAAAAAATTTGGTGCAGAAAGTATGCTTAGTACGAGGAGTATTGATGAATTATGGAATGGTGTTAATCAGACTGGAGAAATTATTTTTTCGGATAATTCAAAGGCAAAAGCTCTTAATGATGCTTTTTCAGAAATGTATATAAGAAATTTGGAATGTTCCAACGTTAAAACTCTTATGTTTGGAGATTTTACAAAAGATTCAGGGAAGGCATACAATGCCTTTTGCAGAACTGAATTTGAACTGCTATTTGCAGATGGATCAAAAGTAAAAACAATTAACGGCATTGATAAGAATGTGTTCAGAAATGTTTTTGAGGCAGCTGGAGGTGGAAAAGAAGGATATCAGGCATTGTGTGATGCTTTAAAAGCTTCACAGATAGACTCCCTGAAAGATTATTATTATATTATATCTGAAAGGGATGCAAAAGGTGCGGTTAAGGCAATTGAAATGGTACCTAGAGATACAAAAGATGCAATAAGGCTAGTTGATGCATTAATTGGAAACGAAGAAAATGTAATCAATTCCATAGACGATATAATTAGAAATTATGGTTCCGGTCTGACAGACGATACTATTAAATCATTAAAAAATCTTTCTGTTACATCCAGAAATACAATAGCTGATATAATAGTTAAAGATTCTGAAAATATAGCAAAGGTATCTAATACTAAAAATATAGCGAAACTGATAGTGAAGTATACAGATGATATTGTTAAGTCTTCTGGCTCAGATAGTCTGGCAAAATTGTTAATAAATTATGCAGGTGATATCGCAGAGGTATCTGGAACGGGAAATTTTGCAAAACTGATAGTGAAGTATACAGATGATATTGTTAAATCTTCTGGTTCAAAAAGTCTGGCAAAATTGTTAGTAAATTATGCGGATGATATAGCCAAGACTTCGGGATCAGGAAGACTGGCAGACCTGATAGTGAAATATGCAGATGATATAGCCGAGGTTGCCTGTGATGGTACATTTGTTAAAAATATTTATTCATATACAGATGATATACTTAAAGCTGCAGGAAAAGACAGCATGAAAATAGGCAAATATGTTATAGAAAAGGGATATGGAATATGTGAGGAACTCGCTGATTCAAGTACCATATGTGCAGGAAAAGATACAAATCTAATTGGGAAGGCACTGAAAGAAGGAGAAGCAGTACCGGGAACAGAAGGCAAGTTATACAAAATCGGTGAGAAGGGTTCAACCTGCATTACTGTTATTAATGTTGTTACCGGAGCATATATCTTATATGATTTTGGAAAGTTAACATATAATTCAATCTATAAGGATATGTATATAGATGGAAATTATGAAAAGGGATGTGAAAAACTTGTAGCTTATGGAACTTCACAGCTGACAGGACTTGCAGGAAGCGAGTTGTTTGCAGCGGTATCAACTGCTGTATGTGTTCATGTAGGTGTTGTGATAAGTGCGCCTGTACTTGTTTTTGCATCAATTGCAGGTGGTATAGTTGGTGCAATTTTTGGAGAAAGCATTGGAAAAAGCATAGGAAGATTTTTCAGCCGTTTGTTTGGATATGAAAACAGTTATTATGATTCAGCAACAGGTGCAATAAGATATGTTGACCCACTTGTTCTTGATTTTGATAAGGATGGTTTTGAAACTGTTTCGGCAGATAGCGGTGTATATTTTGATGAGGATGCAAAAAATTTAGTTGAAAAGACTGCGTGGGTTTCGCCTGATGATGCTTTGCTTGCTATAGATATTAATGGAAATGGCATAATAGATGATGGAACGGAGTTATTTGGGAATTCAACAAAAATGCCTGATGGAAGTAATGCAACAGGTGGATTTAAGGCTTTATCACAGTATGATTCAAATTCAGATGGAGTGATTGATGAAAAAGATTCCGCATATGACAAAATTCTTGTTTGGAGAGATATTAATGGAGATGGAATAAGTCAGAAATCAGAATTATATCATCTTAGAGATTTAGGTATTAAATCAATATCATTGAACGTAAGTCAGGAATCAGGAAGAAATGTATCAAAAGTCATTTACAACGATGGCAGTGAATCAAAAGTTGGTGAATTTATTTTTGATGCACATTATTATGATACTATTGAGAAAAATACAATTTCCATATCCGAGGAAATAAAAAAACTTCCGGATGTCCGTTCTATGGGAATGGTTGAAAGCTTACATACATGTATGGAAAAAGATAAAACAGGCGTTCTCAAAGGATATGTAGAGAAGTTTTGCAGGTCGAATTCAAAAACAGAGAAAGAGAATCTTGTAACGGATATATTATATTTTATAACAAGGGCAGTAAATGTCAGTGAGAACAGCAGAGGTGGTAATATTAATGCAAAGATGCTTACGGTTGTTGAAAAATTAATGGGACAATCATTTAATGGTACAGATGGAAAGAACCCTGTTAATACGGCAGCACCGATACTCAAGGTTATGTACAATGATCTTTATAATGCTTATTACAGTATGCTTAATTCAAAGACCCAGCTTGCACCATATATGAATTTACTTTACATATCTAAGGATGAATCTGGAAAAGAGATAATTAATACAGATATGTTTGATGCAATGATTAATGTGTGTGATAACCGTGGAGAGGATATGTCTGAGATAGTAGGTGAAATGGGAAGATATATTAAATATATTAATATATCTGACTCGGACAATTTTAACAGATACCTTGTAAAATACATATCAAACCGTAAATATTTAAGAGCAATAGTTGAAACCTCTAATAATGGTATTATAAGTTCACAGGGAGACAGTAACAGTAATGTACTTTTTGGAACTGATGGTAAAAATGACACAATTTATGGAAGGGAAGGAAATGATATCCTTGTAGGAGGAACAGGAAACGACTGGCTGTCAGGAGACTGTGGAAATGATACATATGTCTT
>ULTX01027436.1_pt1 | contig 20893 bp, 19 predicted proteins | sample 1958041 | NCBI WGS metagenome assembly ULTX01 (sample SAMEA4835747, study PRJEB28245) | human gut metagenome | biome: gut microbiome; material: fecal sample | place: Denmark | collected 2008
GATCAGAGGCTCTCGCATCCGCCGTCTCATTGTCGAACTCCCGAACTTCATCACAGCCGGTGTAGAGGTTCAGCCGGAATATATCCAGTTTATTGGCAGGCAGGAATCAAAGTCCTGTCATGCAAAGTCTCCCGCGAAATGATTTCATCCGCAAATCAGCCCGCTGGGAGCCGTACCATTGCTTCCGGCGAAACTTCATGGGCTCGTCTGAGGCAGTTTCTCACTGCAAACCATCGCAGCATCGTCGCCCGCGAAGTGACCAACGAAAACGCCGTCCACCTCTATTCTCTCGGTAACTGGTGGCTCGCCTTCGACCGCTCAGCGTTTCAGCTCAGCGCCATTTTTCCGAATGCCGGCACAACAGTCCTGAATTTTCAAGGCAGCCCTTCTCCGGTGCTGATGGTGTCCGTCTCAGACGACTCGCTCAGCAAGATCGTAGGGAAACATTCAGCCAGGGCGGTCTCTCCAGGGCATATCGTCCTTTATGTTAATAAACTCAACTCAGGAGAATATCACCTGTGGCGCTCCCGCAAATTGGGAGAAATGGATGTCAATTGCCACGTCTGACAAAGTCAGGAGAACTTTTACAAGCCAATTCAATGAAAATCACAGTTATAGGAACCGGTTATGTGGGACTTGTCTCGGGAACCTGCTTCGCGGAAATGGGCATAGATGTGACCTGCGTTGACGTGGACGCGGCAAAGATTGATGCTCTGCGCAGTGGTGTTGTTCCCATCTACGAACCCGGACTGGACGAATTGATTCGCAAGAATATGGAATGCGGGCGCCTTCATTTCTCGACGTCCCTGCCGGATTCTCTCCGTAACTCCGAGGTCGTCTTCATTGCAGTCGGCACGCCGTCACGCGAAGACGGATCGGCCGACCTTCACTATGTCTTTGACGTCGCTGCAGAGATAGGGGAGACGCTTGACCATTATACCGTTGTGGTCACGAAGTCCACCGTCCCGGTAGGCACGTCCTTCAAGGTGAAATCGCTCATAGCAGATGCGCTCTCAAGGCGCGGAGCTACAGTGGACTTTGATATAGCCAATAACCCTGAATTTCTTAAGGAGGGGGCCGCTATAAAGGACTTCATGAGTCCTGACAGGGTTGTAATCGGGGTGGAAAATGAGCGGGCTGAAAAGATAATGCAGCGTCTCTACAAGCCTTTCATCGTTGTGAACGACCGCATCCAGATTACGGACATTGCCTCTTCCGAGATGATAAAATATGCCTCCAACGCGATGCTTGCAACCCGCATTTCATTCATGAACGACATCGCGAACCTCTGCGAACTCGTCGGTGCGGATTTCAACAAGGTTCGCAAGGGAGTCGGCTCCGACACTCACATAGGCAACAAGTTCCTTTACGCCGGCTGCGGCTACGGTGGTAGTTGTTTCCCAAAAGACGTGAAGGCCCTCGTGAGCACTGCCGAGCGGTACGGCTATGAGATGCGCGTCCTCAAGGCTGTGGAGGATGTCAATCAGAGGCAGAAGCAAATCCTGTTCGACAAACTTGTCAGACGTTTCGGGAGCAATCTGGACGGCAAGAAGATAACCCTCTGGGGCATCGCTTTCAAGCCGGAAACGGACGACATCCGTGAAGCCCCGGCAATGGTCATCATCCGCAGGCTTCTCGACTCTGGGGCCTCCGTTTCTGTCTACGACCCCGCAGCAATGGACGAATGTCGCCGCATATTCGGCTCCGACCTCACCTTCGCCCCCGACAAGTACACCGCCCTACAGCACTCCGACGCTCTTCTCCTCGTCACCGAATGGAAGGAGTTCCGTCTCCCGGACTTTCTCCGCATGCGCTCCCTAATGCGCACACCCCTGCTTCTTGACGGCCGCAACATCTTCGACCGCGACGAAGTCATCTCCGCCGGGTTTGAGTATGAGAAGATTGGGTAGTTGTTTTTTCCATCAGTAGCGTTCATTACCACACATAAGATTCATATCGCTTTCACAGAAGCGAATGACGTCAAAAATGCAAATAAACATGAAAAAAGTAATGCTGGTCTTCGGAACTCGTCCGGAGGCAATCAAGATGTGCCCTCTCGTCAAGGAGTTCCAGAAACGCCCTGATGAATTTGAAACCATAGTCTGCGTCACCGGGCAACACCGCGAGATGCTTGATCAAGTGCTTCAGATATTCAATGTGAAACCTAATTTCGATTTGAACATAATGAAGCAGGGGCAGGACTTGACGGATGTGACTGCACGTGTCCTCGCAGGTCTTCGCGATGTGTTCAAGGAGTGTCGCCCAGATGTAGTCCTTGTCCATGGAGACACCACCACCTCAATGGCAGGAGCGCTTGCCGCATTCTATGCCCAGATTCCGGTCGGCCACGTTGAGGCAGGGCTTCGCACGCATAACATTTATAGCCCTTGGCCGGAGGAAATGAACCGTCAGATTACCGGGCGCATTGCTACATGGAATTTTTCTCCAACACCTCTTTCCGAGAAGAATCTGCTTGAGGAAAAAGTTCATGGAAAGGTCTATGTCACAGGCAATACGGTGATTGACGCGCTTCACATAGTTGTTGAGAAACTCAGAAATGACTCAAAACTTGCTGAAGAACAGGAGAAGATACTTGCCGCTGCGGGCTATGACATGGGGCGTCTTGCCGGCGGGAAAAAACTCGTCCTCATCACTGGGCATCGCCGTGAGAATTTCGGTGATGGATTCATCCGTATGGTGACGGCGATGAAGGATCTTTCGGAAAAATATCTGGAAGTGGATTTCGTCTATCCTATGCATCTCAATCCCAACGTCCGCAAGCCTATTCATGAAGTTTTCGGTGAAGACCTCACGCGTCAAAATTTCTTCTTCATCGAACCTCTCCAGTACCTTGAGTTCGTGCACTTGATGAGCAAGGCAAACATAGTCCTCACTGATTCCGGTGGGATTCAGGAAGAGGCTCCGGGTCTCGGGAAACCTGTACTCGTCATGCGCGATACTACCGAGCGTCCGGAAGCATTGGCGAGCGGTACGGTACACCTCGTAGGGACGGACTACAATAAAATTGTTGAAGAGGTCAGCACGCTTCTCGACGATTCTGCCGCGTACGAGCGGATGTCGAAGGCCGTGAACCCATACGGTGACGGAAAAGCCTGCCGCAGAATAGCGGGGATACTGGCCGGGAAAACAGTTGAAAGATTCGAAATATAATAAAGCATAACGATATGATCAATGTAATTGGACTGGGCTACATCGGACTTCCGACGGCTCTGATGATGGCTTCGCACGGTGTGGAAGTCATAGGAACAGACTACAACGCCAAACTCGTGTCGACCCTCAATGCCGGCCACACGACATTCAAGGAAAAAGGGCTTGACGAACTTTTCCGTGATGCTCTGAAAGCCGGGATAAAATTCACGACTGAATACCAGAAGACTGACATGTACATAGTGTCTGTGCCGACTCCGTATGACAAGTTCTCGAAAAAAGTGGACGCCTGCTATGTCGTAGAGGCTGTAAAAGATGTGATGCGTGTCTGCCCTAAGGGTGCGACAGTCGTGATAGAGTCCACAGTAAGTCCAGGAACAATTGACAAGTTCGTGCGTCCGGTAATCGAGGAAAACGGATTCAAAATAGGGGAGGATATCCATCTTGTCCATGCACCTGAGCGTATAATCCCTGGAAACATGGTCTATGAGCTTCTCCATAATAACCGCACAATCGGCGCCGACTCGAAGGAAATTGGAGAAAAGGTTAAGCAGTATTATGCAAGTTTCTGTCAGGGAGAGATTGTCGTCACGGACATACGTTCCGCAGAAATGACGAAAGTCGTTGAGAATACCTTCCGCGCAGTGAACATCGCCTTTGCGAACGAACTTTCACGTATATGCCGTCACGACAATATGGATGTGTATGAGATCATCAAAATCTGCAACATGCATCCTCGTGTAAACATCCTCCAGCCAGGTCCAGGTGTCGGAGGCCACTGCATTTCCGTCGATCCGTGGTTTCTTGTTGGCGACTATCCTCAGCTTGCGAAGGTCATCGATGAGTCAATGAAGACCAATGACAGCCAGCCGACATTTGTCCTAAATCGCATCTACGAGATTATGAAGGAGAACGGCATCACAGACAATCGCCGCGTGGGTCTCTATGGTCTCACCTACAAGGAGAACGTAGACGACTTCCGCGAGTCTCCAACACTCCAGATGCTTGAGGCACAGGAACGTCATCTCGCCCGTCCGCTCAAGTGCTACGACCCGTTCCTTGAGAACCGCAAGATTGCCGAGAATCAGTACTCCGATTTCGACGAGTTCTTGAAGGATATTGATATGGTGGTGATTATGGTCAAGCACGACCATATCAAGCAGAATTGGGATAAACTCAAAGGCAAGGTCATCCTCGATTGCTTCAACATTTGCCCGCTGGATGGGGTGTATCATATCTGATCGCCATTTGACAAGATTTCTATTGGCATTTGATATCTACAAAATTATGGACCACATGAAGAAAACTGTTTTGGAAATAAAGGGTATATGTATGCATGGTGCAAACATTGTCTTAAATGCATCGGACTATACTGCATTCGATTTGAGAAACATAGCTGTTGCCGCAAAGGCAGCGAATACTGAAATCTTGATTAAAGGGGCTAATAAATTGACTGCTTTAGATTGTAAGACTATTGCAAGTTTTGTTGGCCCAGGAGTTGTCACGTTTGATTTTACTGAATAATCATGGAACAAGTTTGTCAAAAAGGAAAATGTTCCTATTTCATAGATTCTGATAGTTTCCATGTTTATCGTCATAAGTTTCTTTGGATGGTTGCATTACTTTCCGTGATCGCAGTGGTTTCGTTTGGCTATTTGAATGTAAGCTTCAGAAATAGTAATAAACTGATTGTAGAAACGAACAATAGGGCAATAGAAAACATCCATGGGTTATTGGAACCTGCGAAAATGTCTCAAGACAGCTGTTACTATGCAAATGAACATCTTGTGTGCGCAATTCAAGATTTTATGCAGACAACACACTCTATGTTAGAAATAGAAACATCGAAAATTCAATCAGATTTCACAGTTTTATCATTATGGGCAGGAATACTTATGATAGTATTTCTTGTTTTCTCAATTTATTCAATGTTCAAGACTGATGAGATACTTCGCCAAAGTAGAGAAGGGCTGAAGGCAATCCATGCTAATGAAGAGAAAGCTGCTGCGACGATAGAAACTATCGAATCAAAAGTGGTGGAGGAACTTCACAAGGTTGATTCGAAAGCGACTGATGAGAGAAAAAGAATAAAAGAGTCGGCGGATGAGGTCTTGACGCAATTATCGACCGATATAGACAGTATAAAGGCTGATTTCTCCAAGGATGTAGAAAAGAAATCCAAAGAATTTGTAGAGACATACGAAGAAATAGTAAAGCGGATAGAAGAGAATTCTAAGCAGAATAATAGTGTGATAAACACCTTGCTTGAGGCATTGCAAAACATTGCCTTTGAAGAAGTTGGTGAAAATAAGCTCAATACAAACACGAAGTAAATGGCAAATAGTAATATACATTTGATGATAGAAGTCACAAGTCGGGTCTTATCACTGGGTTTGTCAGTGTTGAAAAGAACTGGAAATGATGAGATCAACCAGCTTGCGGAGGAAAGCAAAAATGAAAAAATGTATTTGTTGAAAACAGATGAGGAAGACGCCATTAAGAAAATAATATGGGGGTTATGTCTGTTGATAAAATCAGAAGACGCGAGCTGTCTGGATGTTTGCAAGAGTAATATAAATGCTCTTAAGTTAATTGTCTCCTCAATGGGCGTAGTTAATCGGATACCGATGCCAGAGTCAATTGTCGAATTGAAGAAAGACTTGCCAACAACAAACCAATCAGAAACTAATTTTTGCTCATTATCACTAGCTTTGGAGGGAATTATTGATAAAATATACAAGAAATGAAAAAAGTCTATTTGCTGGTTTATTCTGATTCGCTTGGAAATAGAGAGCAAGTCAAGGGTATTCTGAATAATATACCTCAGGTAGAAAAATGGCGTTTTGATATGCCAAACTCGTTTTATATCATTTCAGAGATTGGTGCAGATGATTTGGTTAATCTTATACATGAGGCGATAATGCCGCGTACTTGCAGATTCTTGATTACAGAGATCTCAAGCTCAAATCATCAAGGTTATCTTCCGGAAGATTCTTGGACATTTATTAATATGGGGAATTAAGGCGCAGTTTAAAAATTTTTCAAGAATTTTATAATCCAACGAATGAATAACATATAAAGACAAACAGATTTGAGAGAAAGCAATATTTCTGCAAATACGAGAATAGCCAAGAATAGTGTGTTCATGAGTATAAGGCTTATTCTTGTACTCGGAATCACCTTGTACACAACCCGAGCTGTTTTGAATGTACTTGGGGTTGAGGATTATGGAATCTATAACGTGGTTTGTGGTTTTGTGAGCATGTTCGCGTTCCTCAATACTTCAATGTCGAATGGCATTCAACGGTTCTATAACTTCGAATTGGGTAAGAACGGGCAAATCGGAGCAAATCGTGTGTATAATGTCTCCATAATAAGCCAATTGATATTGACGGCAGTAATTGTGTTATTTACTGAGACTATAGGATTGTGGTATTTGAGGAATGTAATGGTTATTCCTTTAGAACGCTCTCATGTTGCAGGTTGCATATTCCAACTTTCTGTAGCATCCTTGATTGTCGTGATTATGCAAGCGCCTTATACTGCTGCAGTTATGGCTCATGAGAAAATGGGATTTTATTCGGCCACCAGTGTTCTAGATGCTGTTTTAAAACTGATTTTGGTTTTTATAATCCCATTTATCCCTGCAGATAGACTAATCCTATATGGGCTTTCCTTGCTAATGATTCAGGTCCTTGTTTTCTTGTTGTATTTTATTTATTGTCGGAGGAACTTTGAGGAGGTTAGATTTAAATGTAGTGGCTCATGTGAGTTGCTAAAATCGATGCTTAGTTTTTCTGGTTGGAATGTCTTGGGCTCATTTGCAAATATGATGAAAGATCAGGGCATTAACATGGTCATCAATATTTTCTTTGGACCGGTGGTTAATGCTGCAAGAGGTGTTGCTGCTCAAGTTAATTCCGGACTCCAAAGTTTTGTTCAGAACATTACTGTACCAGTGCGACCTCAGATTGTGCAGTCATATGCGAGTGGTAATATATCAAGAACGTTAAGCCTAACGTATAGTGTCAGCAAGTTAAGTTGTATGCTTTTGTACTTTATTTCTTTACCAGTTGTGTTAGAAATAGATACTATACTGAACATTTGGCTCGGGAATAATGTCCCTGAACATGCTAGTGCATTTGTGATAATAATTGTTCTGACATCGTTTATTAATAATCTTAATGCGGCAGTTTCTAATGTTGTGCATGCAACAGGTAAGATGATGTTGTATCAGATAACTGGAAGTGTCTGTATACTAATGGCTATACCATTGGCTTATGTGGTGTTAAGGCTCGGCGGCACAGCTGAATTGGCAATAGCAATGACGTTGCTATCAATGATAGTCGCACAAATAGTAGCTCTTTTTGTGTTGAGGACTCTTATAGAGTTTTCAATACGGGACTATTGTTCATTTACCATTTTTCCAATGATAAAGATAGTTTGTATATCAATTTGGCCGTCGCTGTTGTTACACATTTTTATGGATGCAGGCCTGCTTCGTCTTTTTTGTGTGGGAATTGTCTCTATCTTGGTCTGTTCTTCTGTGATTTATCGTTTCGGATTGAGTAGTTCAGAACGGAATCTGTTGCTAGGTCTAATTAGAAAATTCAAGAAATGACAAAAGTAATAACTTATGGTACTTATGACCTGCTTCATGAAGGGCATATTAATCTCCTGCGTCGCGCAAAAGAATTGGGAGATTATCTGATCGTTGGCGTTACCAGCGACAGTTTCGACAAGGGCCGCGGCAAATTAAATGTGCAGAATAATGTTTTGGAACGTGTCGAGGCTGTAAAAGCGACAGGGTATGCAGATGAAGTTATCATCGAAGACTACCTTGGGCAAAAGATAGACGACATACAGCGCTACGATATAGATATATTCGCTATTGGTTCGGATTGGGAGGGACAGTTCGACTATTTGAGGGAGTACTGTCGGGTTATCTATCTTCCGAGAACGGAAGGCATTTCATCTACAATGCTTCGTGAGAGGACTATGGAAGTCCATAACATTGGCATTGTCGGTTCTGGGCGCATAGCCAGGCGTTTTATCCCAGAAGCTCAAGTAGTAAGTGGCGTCCATGTCATGGCCGTCTATAATCCTAACCATGCTGAAGCTAGAGAATTTGCTCAAACTTTTGGAATTGATGCGTATTCGGATAATTATGATGGTTTCTTGAATGGTGTGGATGCAGTGTATGTCGCATCTCCACACCTAACTCATTATGATTATACGAAACGTGCTCTTTATGCAGGGAAACATGTACTTTGTGAGATCCCTTTTATGTTGTCCGGTGAGCAAGCAAAAGAAATGTATGACTATGCGGAGTCGAATGACCTCGTCCTTCTTGAGGCGAGCAAGACGGCTTATTGTCCGTCGTTCAATCATTTGGTAACACTTGTCAAAAGTGGAATAATAGGAGAAGTTGTAGATGTCAAAGTCTCTCTGTCAAAGATTGTTTCATGCCCGACTCGTGAACTTGACGCTATGCAAGCCGGTGGGGCAATGAACGAACATGCCCCACTTTCATTAATGGCAATCATAAAATTCCTCGGGCTGGACTATACTGATGTGAATTTTCATTCAAAAGTGGAGAACGGTGTGGATATTTACACTAAAACTGTATTGAACTACCCGCATGCAACTTCGTCTGCCACCCTCGGTATAGGTGTTAAGACAGAGGGCAATATGATAATATCCGGAACGAAAGGGTATGTCTATGTTCCTGCGCCATGGTGGCTCACCTCGTTCTTTGAGGTACGTTACGAGGATCAGACAAAGAATCGTAAGTATTTCTATAGTTACGATGGTGATGGGCTTCGTTATGAAATACAAGAGTTCATGTCAATGATTGTCAATCATCGCAAGAGTTCCTACAAGCTCCGTAGTAACGAGAGTGTTGTAATTGCTGAGATTATAGAAAAGTTTAACGAAAAGGAAAACTACAAAGAAATATGAAAAAGGCGTTAATTGTTGGCGGAGCAAATGGAATAGGTTTGTCAATAGCTACTCAATTATCACGTAATAAGGATTATGATAAAGTATACATAGTGGATAAACTTCAAATTAAAAAAGAGTTTTTAAATCCGAAATTTGATGCTATCCAATTTGATTTGTCATGTGAGGACTATTCTATCTTTGATGGTTTTAATGACGTTGATACTTTGGTAGTTACCGCCGGATTTGGAAGACTAAGTCTATTCAAAGATATACAAGAATCATATATTACCAATTCTTTCTACGTGAACTCAATTGCACCGATTCGTATTATTCATCATTTTATGGATAAGCTAATGGGAAAGTCTGATTTTTATTGTGGTGTTATGGGTAGTATTGCCGGTTTTATGTCCTCTCCATTTTATGCGGTTTATGGCGCTACGAAAGCTGCTCTTAAAATCTTCATAGAGAGCGTCAATATTGAATTAGAAAAGAATGGTAGCTGTAATCGTATTCTTAATGTGTCTCCAGGTTCAATCAAGGGAACCGGGTTTAATAATGGCGAAACGGACTTGGCAAAACTGCGTCCGCTTGCAGATGAAATAATCTTACATCTTGAGGCTAAGGATGATCTGTTTATTCCGGATTATGAGAGAGTATTTAAATCGGTTTTGGAACGTTATCATGACGATTTCAGGGGAGAGGGTAGGCATAGCTATGATTACAAGATGGCGACAATAAAATATAGATAGGCCCCCTTTGGTTAAGTAGTGAAGATATTAACCTCGATTAAACATACATAGAGATGATACTTGATAGTTTGATGTATTGTGCGATGAGAAAAGCTAGGAACAATAGATGTATTTATTCTGTGATCCATTATTTTAGAACAAAGAAAAAAGAACGCAGATTTAAGAAGTCATTAGAAAACTTTCACAAAAATGGCTATGAAGCGATGCTTGTATTCGATAAGTGTATGGTAGCTAATGGATATAAGTATAGTTTGGCTTTTGGCACGCTTCTCGGCACTATACGTAACCATGATTTTATTCCACATGATGATGATATTGATGTAGCTATGTGGATCAATGATTACGACTCGCAAATAATTAATGTTCTGAAAGAGGCAGGAATTCGCTTGCTGCATTCTTATTCCGTTGCTGGTGATAAGATTGGAAAGGAGTTGACGTTTATCTATAAGGGTGTGCATATTGATATTTTTTTCTTTTTTAAAGATGAGCAAGGGAAAGCGTATTGTTGTGATTTTATTGCTCAACCGGACTGTTCGACAATAAAAGAATCAATTTATAGACATGGCGGACTTCTGCCAAGAAAGATATATGTACCCTTGAATGAGACATTTATTCGAACAAATTTGAGAGATATAGAGGTGGCAATCCCGTCTAATTTTGAGGATATTCTCATATGTCGTTACGGACGAGACTATATGACGCCAAAGAAAGGGTGGCGTCCTAGAACCTCAAGTATCATAGAGATTCCTTCGTATGTAGGGGTCGTTAATGCTATCAGTAAAGACTGAACTTTACAAGCAACATTTAGCTAATTATGCTGGATTTCACGATTACGCATCTGACATTTTCCTTGGTGTTTTTGTTTGCTGCGTTATATTATACCCTCGTCATCGCTGGTCATGATACAATATATAAAAGGACAGACTATGATTGGGGGCGTTATGCCGTTGGTGTGTTTGTATTGTCAGTTTGTTCTTGGTTGGATTTGGATTTCTTTCACTATAAAGAATTGGTGTCTCAATATGACTTTACACCGGACGCCCATAATCATGGGGAAGCAATTTATGGTTTTATCGTCTCATTGGTAGGAAAAAATTATCTGTTGTTTCGAGTCGTTATATGGGGAAGTGCAATGGTATTGTTCATATATACAACTAAGCGTTTGAAAATATCTATTAAATGCTCACTATTTTTTTTATTAACATGCTACATACAAGTATTCTCATATGCACGGGCATCCCTAGCAATGGCTATATATTTCTTTGGCATTTCTTTCTTGATAGCACCTGCTAAGAATAGGTTTGTAAGTTATGTCTCGGCACTAATCATAATTATATGCTCTTATTTCTTCCATTCAAGCATGTTGGTAATCATATTGTTGACACCTGTTGTTTTCTTGCCTTTGAATAAAAAGACATATGCTGCTTTGATACTATTGTCTCCAATATTATTTGTTTCTATGAAGACCCTCTTCTTCAAGGTTATTGAGGGCTCATTGACTATTGATAACTATGTTATGGGACGGATTGTTGGTTACGCAAATGCGGATGGTGGTGTAGATGCAAATTGGAAAGGAATGATACAGGCAATGATGATGTATTCGACTTATTATGTGCCCTATTTAATCACAACCAATGCGATTGTTCGCAGGAAGAATAATGTACCGAACCATTTGAGTAAACTGTTTATGGTAATTACATTTATTATAATAGTTTCTACATGTTTCTTCTTTATGGGGTTCCAATCCAAAGTTTTTGCATATAGGGTCTTGTTTATGTCATATATGGGGTTGGCGTGGTTGATGGTTGGTTTGTTGCAGAACAGGTGTATTTCTGCGAAGGAGTTTAAGATTTCATTGTTCATAGGTGTAATATATGAAACAATAATCATTCTGTTTAATTTTTATAGATTGGCGTGAATTTATATATTGAGCGACTATGAAGATTTTGGAGATAATACCGACATTAAGTTCCGGTGGTGGAGAACGCTTTGTTGTTGATCTTGCAAATGAATTGTCAAGAGAAAATAATGTCACTCTGTTAGTTTTTCGTTTAGATGGGAATCTTTCTTTTTATTTGCCACAAGTTTCGGAAAATGTAAGAGTTATATTGATTAAAAAACATTCTGGTTTAGACCTTCGGTTGTTCTTCAAGGTTTTCCGTTTTATACGAACGGAATCCCCCGATATAATTCACACACATTTAAAAGGATTGCTCTATTCTTTTTTTGCTGAGCTGTTTTTAGTACGAGGTGTTCATACTGTTCATAGTGAGCCGGATATGGAGGCTCCAGATATAGTGTCAAGGTGTGTGCGCCGTATCTTATTCGGCCTTCGGCGTGTCATCCCGGTGGGTATTTCGTTGGAATCCAGTGCGAGTTTTGAACGATTTTATCATATAAAGCCAGTTACTATTGCTAATGGCCGAAATGTTCCACAAAATCTTATTACCTCAAATTCTGTTAAGCAAGAGATTTTGTCGTACAAGAAAAATGAGAACACGCGGGTAATAGTGCACCTTGCGAGTATTACGGAAGTTAAACGCCAGACAATGATGGCGAGAGTTGCCGGGCGTTTGTATAAAGATGATTATAATTTTGTCATCTTATTTATTGGACGTGATGATGACCAGAATCTTGTTAATGAAGTTAGGAGAGAAATGCCACCATGTTGTCATATATTAGGACTGCGACAAAACCCATTGGAATACCTCAAGGAGGCTAGAGCCTATGGCCTATGCTCTTCTTGTGAAGGTCTTCCGATTTCTTTGATTGAGGCCTTGGGAGTGGGTGCCGTGCCGATATGTACTCCAGTCGGAGGAATTGTAAATGTAGTACATGACGGTGAAAATGGCATTCTATCAGAAGATGTTGATGAAGAATCATATTATCTGGCAATGAAACGATATTTGGATATGAGTGATGTTCAGATCAGGGAAATGTCTTCAAAGGCAATTAAAAGCTATGCTCCATATTCAATGACAGAATGTGCGGAGCATTATTATGATTTATTTAAAGGAATAATTTCTGGCAAGAAATGATTGCCAACAAAAAGGATTTAATGAAAAAAATCTTAAACATTGGCCCGAGAGCATTTGCGTGCCCTCAAGATAGAACAGGCGGGATAGTTGTCCTTTTTGAGGATTGGATTTCTTATTGCCAGGAAAAGAAGATGACAATAGATGTCATTGATTCGAACAAATCTAATTATTCCAACAAAATTAATGCTGTATTTACAATTATATGGAAGACTCTCGTAAAGATAAGACAATCCGACACTATTTTTTTACATGGCACAATCAATGATTATATCTATATTGCACCACTTATCGTATGCATAGCTCATGTTGCAAGGCGTCGTGTTGTTTTGAGAAAGTTTGCAGGTAATTTTTCCTCTATATATCAGAATTGCAATTGGTTTAAGAAAACAATACTTCATTATGCCATTTCAAATGCGGATGCAGTATGTTGGGAAACACAAGAACTCGTTAAGTGGGGGAAGAAATTCAATTCACATTCATATTGGTTTCCCAATGTGCGGCATTCGACCAAAATTCATCGGGTAGACAGGCCATATAGTTGTCGGTTAGTATTCTTGTCCCGTGTCGAGAGAGAAAAAGGCATAGGGACTTTGGTTGAAGCCATGAAAATATTAGGCTCAGGTTACACCCTTGATATTTGGGGACCACTGAACGATGTTAAAGAAAATGAATTGAATGGTTTTAATTACAGTTACAAGGGGTGTGTCGCACAAGAAGATGTACCAAGAACTTTGACAATGTACGATATCTTGGTGTTGCCAACAAAATGGATTACGGAAGGCTATCCCGGTGTAATTATTGAGGCATATAATGTTGGCATCCCAGTTGTTGCCACACCTATGGGTGCTATTCCCGAAATTGTTCAAGATGGTGTTACTGGTTTTCTGACACCTGTTGGCGATGCTCATATGCTGGCGCAGACAATAAAAAAATTCAATGTGGAAAACTATATCTGCTATTCGGCAGCCGCATTAAATGCATTTGTGGACTTCAATTCAGAAATAGTTTGTGACAGAATAAAAAAGATACTATGAATACATTTTCATTATATCGGCAGTTACCGATATGGATGCAGAACTTATTGGTGACAATAAAAGGGAGATGGCTAGAGCATCAACGATATGGGCGATATTATAAAAAGGCATTTCGTGAATTATGTGTTAGTGACAACTGGAATCAAGAGCAGATATTGGCGTATAAGGAAAAGCAGCTTGCGCATATATTGAAGTATGCATATGAATGTTGCCCATATTATAAGCAAAAGTTTGACAATGCAAATGTCTCTCCTGATGACTTTAAGCATTTGAATGACATTCAGAAGTTTCCTATTTTGACTAAAGATGAGGTTAGGGAGCATTGGGCAGAAATGCTCAGTACGAAGGTAAAACGTAAAGATCTTGTGCAATATCATACGAGTGGAAGCACGGGAAAAGCTTTGGACTTTTATTGGACAAAACAAAGCGTACAGTATTATTGGGCTGTAGTTTGGAGAGGGCGATATAGATTGGGTGTCAAGAAAGGTGATTTGCATCTTAATTTTACGGGGAAATTGGTGGTTCCGCTAAATCAAAGAAAACCGCCATATTGGCGTTATAACAGAGCTTTAAATCAGTATATGCTTAATATGCAGCATATAAGGAAAGAAACAGTCGAGGATATAGCCCAATTCATTAACAATAAACATTTTCGTTTTTTTGTTGGTTATCCCTCCATTATCTATGAATTAGCATTGCTATGTAATCAAACGAAACAGAAGATAACGGCACCTCCGGAATATATCTTTACTAGTGCAGAGAAAGTTTATGATTACCAAAGAACTGCTATTCAGGAAGTCTTTCCTGGTAGTGAAATAGTTGAACACTACGGATTTAGTGAAGAGGCCTGTTGCGCTTCTCAATGCGAGTGTGGAATATATCATGAAGATTTTGAACTTGGCCATTTGGAGTTGCATGAACCGTATTGTGCTGAAAATAAACTGACTGGCACATTGTTGGCGACTGGTTTTCAGAATTTGGGAATGCCTTTCATCCGTTACGAGATAGGTGATAGGGCTGTATTTTCTGAACGTCAATGTGAATGCGGCAGACATAATCAGGTAATCGAGAATATTGAGGGCAGAAATGAAGACTATGTAATTACTAAAGACGGGATGCGTTTTACTCGTTTGGATTATTTGCTGAAAGACACCAAATTCATAGCTGAGGCACAAATCGTACAGCGCAAAATTGGGCAGATTATTATTCGGGTTGTAAGAAAGTATGGATACAATGAGTTAGAAGAACAGATGATACGGGAGATTGTGCATAATCAATTTAGTGAGAACCTCAAAGTGGAATTTGAATATGTTGACTTCATAAAGCGAACTAAGGCTGGAAAATTCAGGTTCGTTGTTAATGAGTTGATAAAGAAATAAATATGTATACTATGTTTCATTGGAGCACTATGAAGGCCCCAAGGCGTTGAAGTATAGAGGCGACAACTGCTGGTCTGTGACACCTAAAGCATAAAATGAATATCAATCGATTGCTCAGAACGGTTGGGCATTTGAAACCGATACAGGTCGCTTACCAACTTAAGAAGCGTATCTTTACACCGCCGTATGTTCAGAAACAGGCTCCGGAGCATGTTGCTTCGGTGTTGACAACTGAACCAATTCCGCGAAACAGTTCGCTGAAAGGAGATGAATTCACGTTTTTGAACTTGTCTCATTGTTTCACAGATTGGAACTATGCTGGAAATGGAGCACTCTTTACTTATAATCAGAACTATTTTGACTTTATCAATGCGTCGGACTTTGACGCTGTAGGAGCGTGCGATTGGATAGATAAGTTTATTGCAGATTGTCCTTCTATCGTATGTGGCATAGATCCTTATCCGCTTGCTCTCCGTTCCATTAATTGGATGAAGTTTTTCGCTAAACATCCGGAATGTATAACAAAGGAACGGGAAGACTCGCTTTGGAGCCAACTCTGTTTGCTTGAGAAGAAATTGGAGTATCATCTGATGGGCAATCATCTGTTGGAGGATTCCTATGCACTTTATATAGGTGGCTGCTACTTCAATAATGAGAATATGAGGCGTAATGGATACCGTATTCTTGGCGAACAGCTTAAGGAACAGACCTTAGAGGATGGCGCACACTATGAGCAGAGTCCGATGTATCATTGCATATTGTTGGATCGTTTGTTGGATTGTATCAATTTTTGCACTACAGGGGAACTTGAGTCTTTCGCACAAAAACAATTGGGATGGCTATCAGTAATTTGCTATAATGATGGTTCGTGGCCAATCTTCAATGATGCAGCAATTGGTATCGCCCCTACGCCAGTTCAGATTTTTGATTATGCAAAGCGATTAGGATTAGTGTGGAGTAGAGGTGAGTTGGGTGAGTCCGGATACAGAAAACTGACAAACGGAAAGATTGAAGCATTTGTAGATTGCGGGCAGATAGCGGCATCCTATCAACCTGGGCATACGCATGCCGATGCATTGAACTATGAGCTTCGAATAGACGGGCAACCGGTTGTTGTGGACACAGGAATTTCCACATACGACAAGACTCCTCGCCGACTGTATGAACGTTCAACTATTGCTCATAATTGTGTTAGTGTCGAAGGGCGAAACTCCGACGAGGTTTGGAGCGGATTCCGTGTGGGGCGTCAATGCAAAGTTTCTCTGTTGAAAGATGAGGAGAAAGTGATTGTTGCTTGTCATGACGGCTTTGGCAAGAAATGTTACCGCAAGTTTGAGTTACTGGATGACAAGTTCTGCATTGAAGACCATTTTGATGGAGAGGCTATATCCTATGTTCATCTTGCTGATGGCGTCAATCCGGGACGTGTGATGATAGAGGGGGCTTCAAAGATTGATGTGCTTGATACAAGATACTCTATTGAGTATAACCGATTTATTGAGAATAAGACACTTGCAATCCATTTCAATGGAAAACTGCGGTACGAAATACATTGAAACTAAGTTTATATGAGAGTACTGATTGTTTCGGAGCGATATTGGCCGGAGGTGGGTGCCGCGCCCTCTCGTTTAGCCAACATGGCGGAGGGCTTACATGCTCGCGGATGTGATGTGGATGTCCTTACAAGCCTGCCGAACTATCCGGAGGGAAGAATCTTTGACGGTTATCGTGGACGGCTGTGCCGCCGCGAGATGCACAATGGCATAAATCTATTCCGCTATTGGATATTTGCGACTGTGAGCAGGTCGGCTGTGAAGAGAGCCTTGAATATGTTCTCTTTCGCTTTTATGCTGTGGTTGTTCGCATTCCGTGTCAAACGTGTCAAGGAATATGATGTAGTCCTCATCCAGACTCCAGCTCTAGTAGTGGCAGTCAGCGCGATGTGGCTCTTTAAGGGACTGTATCATCGTAAGTGCGTCATCAATGTGAGTGACATCTGGCCGCTGACCGCAGTGGATATGGGTGTTATGAACGAAGGTGACGCGAGTTACAAGTTTATGCGGCGTTGCGAACATTATCTCTATCGGAAATGCGATGGCGTACTTGGTCAAAGTGAGGAGATATTGAATCATGTGGCTCAAGAGCGAATCTTGCTAGGTGTTTCTCACATTAAAGAATTTAATGGCGACAAAGATTCTGACGAGATCTTGAACTCAAAGATGTGGATGCAAGATAAAGAACTCTTTTTGTATCGTAATCTTCAAACATATCGATTGAACTATGACCGAAAGTCAAAAGGTGATTCATTAAGAATCGTATTCAGCGGAATGCTAGGAGTGGCGCAGGATGTGGCTGGTATTGTTAAGAATGTTCCCTTTGGGGAACTCGGTGTTGAGTTCCACATCCTCGGTGGAGGTAAGCAACTTGAAGAAATACAGAATTGGTGTAAGGAGCATCCAGATGGAAACGTTGTCGCTTATGGCTTTGTTCCTAAAGAGCAGATTGCAGCGCGTTTAAGAGCATTTGACGCGAGCCTTATTCCTCTGTCCACACGTATTCGTGGTGCTGTGCCATCAAAACTGTATGATGTTTTACCTCAAGGTCTGCCGATACTTTTTTGTGGTGGTGGTGAAGGGGCGCATTTCATTGAAAAACATGGTATCGGTCTTACGAGTGCTCCAGGGGATTATGTCGCGCTCATTGAGAATATAAAGAAGATACGAGATTTGTCTCCAGAAGATTTTACGGAAATGTCAGCGCGTTGCATAAAGGTGAGCAAAGATGAGTTAAACTTTGACAAACAGATGGAAGGACTGCTTGATTGGATGAATACAATAACAAGAAAGAATGAATAGAGAATACCTTACCCTTTTGGAATTATTGAGATTATCTCTTTTCGAGCAGAATGAATGTTGTTATTCAAAGTTTGAGGATGTAAATTGGGCCGCAATTCTCAAAGTTGCTATAGAACAAGAAGTCGTGGGCATCTGCATTGATGGTATTGAACGGCTTCCCAAAGAGATAAGACCACAGCAAGACATTCTGCTACACTGGATAGGTGTTGCAGCCTCAATTGAGGCCCTCAATCAGGGTCGTTTCCAATCTGCCGTAGAATTGGCTGACCTATGGGCATCTGAAGGAATCAGAACATTGGTGATGAAAGGATTGTCAATAGGCAGACTTTATCCAAATCCATTGCATCGCCAAAGTTGTGATATGGATGCCTTTCTGGTTCATAAAGAACAAAGCGAGTACAAGTCGGATTCTTGGTCAGCATGGGCAGAGGGCAATAAAATTATGGAGAGCAAGGGGATAAAAGTCAACAAGGAGTATTATCGCAATTCTTCGTTTGATTTTTATGGACTGCATGTGGAGAATCATCGGTATTGTACTTACGTAAAGGGCAGCAAACGGGGCAAAAGATACGAATTGTTGTTGAGAAAACTTTTGACTGACAAGACAACGTCTATTCAAGGAAATTTGGAAGCACCATGTGATATGTTTGTAGCATTGCATACACTCTCACACGCGCAAGGTCATTTTCTTTCAGAAGGTATAACTCTGAAGCATTTGTGCGATTGGGCTGTCATTTTGCATTCTTTCAGAGGTACGTTGGATTGGAAATTATTTGTCTCAGCTTGTAAAGAGTATGGTATGGACAAATTCCTATTCTCGATAAGCCGCTTGACATATTTATTCTTTGGAATTTCACTTCCATTTGACTGTGGCGAAAATCAGACCGCGGATATGATGCTGTTAGAGGATATGTTTAGTATTTCTGAACATAAGGTTAAAGGAAAAGGTGGTTTGAAGCGGCGTGTAGGCTATGCAATTCAAAAGCTCCGGTCGTCATGGAAATATAGAAATTTTTCAGATAAACCTATGATTGTGGCTCTTTTACAGCAGGTATATGGCTATCTGTTTGAGGAGAATCCAAAGTTAGTATAATTCATTGAGATACAACAAATGAGTTATTCGCCTAAAATGATATAATTTCTAAATATGCAGACATATCAGATGATTACAACAGTCGTCATCGGCGCTCTTGTAGCCTTAGTTGCCGTGAATTGGGTCTATTTCAAGATTCTGACCATTGCTTTTCGGAAAAAATTAGTCGACAATCCTGATGCTCGGAAACTTCAGAAACGGCCGGTTCCGGTAGTCGGGGGGCTGGCTGTGTTTTTCGGAGTTCTGTTCGGGCTTATGGCGGCGGCGATGTGTCACAATCTCTTTATGCCGGATGTTCCTAATGTAAGTCTTTTTCCGGTGTTGTGTGCAATGGGTGTCATGCTGTATGTCGGAGCTATGGACGATCTCATTGGCTTGACGCCTCTTTCTCGTATCGTTATCGAGGCGGTGTCGATTCTTGCGATCATCTTTGGCAGTGGAATGTGTGTTGACACATTTCGCGGTATGTGGGGCATCGAGGCTTTCAGCTGGTGGGTTGCCGTGCCTCTTACAGTGTTTGCCGGAGTTGGTGTCATCAATGCCATAAATATGATTGACGGTGTGAATGGACTGTCAAGCGGCCTGTGCATTGTCTGTTCGCTTTTGTTCGGTGTCGCATTCATACGCTTGCATGATGTTCCGAATGCTGTTCTGGCATTCACTATAGCTGCCGCGATGATACCGTTTTATATCCACAACGTATTCGGGTTGAAATCGAGAATGTTTATCGGTGATGCCGGCACTATGGTCATGGGAATGCTCATGACATGGTTTCTTATATGTCTTCTGAGCAGCGAAAATGATGAAGCCTATTATGAGGCTGACGATCGTGCTAATCTGATTGCGATGTCACTCGCAATCTTGTCTGTCCCTGTGTTTGACACATTGCGCGTGATGACAATGCGTATGCTCAAGGGCAAAAGCCCTTTTAAACCGGACAAGACTCACCTGCACCACGTGTTCGTAAATGTCGGAGTCAGCCATTTCATTACCGGGTTTGTTGAAATTGCACTCGGTCTGACAATTACAGGCATCTGGGGAGTGAGTGTCCTCTGCGGTTCTGGTCTCGAACTCCAGCTGTACATTGTGATTGCAGCTTCGGCAATCGGCGTCTGGGGTACATATATGATTCTGCATTATCAAGTGATCAATCACACCGAGTTTCTCCACAAAATTACCGGATACAGTGTCCGCACCCACCTTGGACGCACCGAATGGTGGAAGGCCATAACACATTGGCTGGATGCATCGGGTGACTATTCTGATGCCGGCTTTCAGGAACCCCGGTCAATGTTGGCGACCCCCGATGGCTCTCTCAGCGGTTGCGATGAGGACAGCCTCAAGGAACGGGATCGTAAGCGAGTCCTTGATTATATGAAGGGCAAGGCAGAGGTTCATGTCGATGACCTGATGGAGAACAGCGGTGCCGACCGCCTGCGAATCTATCCCATTCTGACAGAGGAAACTCAATCCGGTTCCATTGTCGTCGTGAAGTCGACCGGCTGGGGCGCGCCTGAAATTGTTGCTCTGAAAAACGAAAACTAAGAAGCTGTTTAAGTTTTTTGTTCAGTTATTTTGAGATGTATTTTTGATTCAGATTTTTTTATTTTGAGAGGAGTTTAGCGGTGCTAAAT
>ULTX01076912.1_pt1 | contig 20777 bp, 20 predicted proteins | sample 1958041 | NCBI WGS metagenome assembly ULTX01 (sample SAMEA4835747, study PRJEB28245) | human gut metagenome | biome: gut microbiome; material: fecal sample | place: Denmark | collected 2008
TTTGCGGTCGGATTTTCGGGCAAAAACAAATCCGCAGGAGCCGGAAACGGGGCTGCTGCGGATTCGGTTCAGAGTTCGAAGATAACATAGCAGGGCTTGTAGTTGATTGCGAAAAGAATCTTATACAATCCCTTTCTTATTGAAGAAGCGGAATGACTATAAAGCGGGATTTCTATCTCGTAATCCACTCCGGCGAAAAGGGGGACATCTACATTGGCATTACGATATGCTTCCAACAACTCGGGAGCAATCGTTTCCTCGGTGATGTCTTTCCATTGCCCGTCTTCGTAATAATATAACGCATATTCGCTCCACTCAGGTGCCCACCGAGAAACGGAACTCCGTGTCCAAATTAGTTCATCAGCCGAATGGGTATAGGTTATCTTCAAAACGACATCGCATTTTACGTCCATTTCCTGTGGGAAACCGTATGCGCCGGGCTGCGGCACTTCGACTGTCTTCTTTTCTTCCGCCTCTTGCGCCTTGCCTCCGCAGCTGAGGAGGCAGAGGCAAAAGAGCATTCCTAAAAACTTAAGATTTTTCATCGTGATTCATTTTGATGTTGAACGTCCTCAAAGGTAGCTTTTTTTTGACAGGTCGTTATGCCATCAAGTCTTTTAACACTGCGAACACTTGCTTATCTGCGCTAAGGCAAACCAATGAGACTTCGGATTCTTTTGCGGGGAGGGCATAAAAAAGATTGTAGGGGCAGGGTCTGCCTGCCTGAAAACACCCGCACGGATAAGTGGGTGCATTCGGGCGTATGCAATACGCCCCTACAATAATTATTTCAATCTGTGTAATCTGTGGTGAAAAACTATCTCCGCCTTCTGCGGCGCGAGGTGCGTTTCCGCTTCCAGCGGAGCCAGCGGCGGCGGACTTGCCATGCGCTGAGGAGGGCTATGACTACCAGTATCAGGATGACGATGCCGCTATTCAGGTTGTCGCCCTTGACGCGGCTCCATATTTCGAGCACATCTACCGTCTTGTCGCCGAAATCGCGTATCATGGAGCAACGCTCTACTACGGAGCGGTCGGGATACTGGGTGGGGCGGAGTTTGACATCCGTTGCTTCGGGGCCGAAGAAATAGCTGGCGTCTACGCCTTCCAGCAAAGTGGAGTCGATGCTTGCCTCCATGATTTCGGGCGAAGCGATGGAACATACATAACCGGTGGCTTCCATGTTGCGCAAGGCAATGTCGGGACGGCACAGGAAATTGATGAAATAGCTTGCCGCCTTCCGGTTCTTGGCATACTTGGGGATGACCCAGCCGTCGTACCAGATGTTGCTTCCCTCGCGCGGCACCCGGTATGCCAATTCCACGCCTACGGTGCGGGCTTCTTCTATCGCCCATTGGGCATCGCCGCTCCACGTCATGTTAATCCACGCCTTGCCTTTCGTCATCATCTCCTTACCGAAATCGGCTTCCCAGCCCGCCACGTTGGGTTTCAGGAGCTTCAGGTATTTCTCCACCGTGTCCATTGCCGCAGGCGAATAGTCGTTCATCAGCCCGGGAACGGTGGCTTTCCCCTCCGCCAACTCCTTGCGGTGGGCATAAAGCAACGCCGTGCCGTAAGCGTCGCGATAGGAATCCTTCATCAGAATCTTTCCGGCATACCGCTTGTCCCAAAGGCATCCCCACGTAGACATTTCCTCGGCACTGACATAAGCCGTGTTGTAAAGCAAGCCCGCCGTGCCCCACATGTAGCATACGGCATAACGGCTTACGGGACGCTCCGCCGTACCCAAGCGGTCGAGTTGGGCGCGGATGTAAGGCGCCACTCCTTTCATATAGTTGGGCGAACGGGCGAACACCGTGTCGATAGGCAAAAGCAATCCGCGGCGGAACATCCGCTCGATGATGTATTCCGAAGGGCAGACTACGTCGAAGTCTTCGTGCCCCTTCTCGATTTTGGTGAGCATGATTTCGTTGATGTCGAACGTCTGATACACGATGCGGATGTCTTCTCCCGTCTGCTCTTTATAGTAGGCGCAGAAGTCATCGAGCACGCCTTCGCCGATGTAGTCCGCCCAGTTATAGACTTTCAGCACATTCTCGCGCGACTCGCTGGCGTTGTAGCATCCAGCCAACGCCATACACGCCATTATCCAAGCGATAAGTATTTTTTTCATTGCCGTATATTAATTTGGGAAACGCAGATTAACGCAGATTCCCGCAGATTATCATTTTAATCTTCTGCTCAATCTGCGTTAATCCGCGGAAATCTGCGCTTTTTTATCATATCAACTATTGTACACATTCTTAATTCTTCACTCTCAATCTCCCTGCCCGACGGTTAATGATAATCAGCAGAACCAGTATCACTACAAAAATCAGGGCGGAAAGCGGACGGAGTTCGGGCGTCAATCCTCCCTTGCGGGCATCGGCATAGATGTAGGTAGAGAGCGTCTCCAAACCCTGATTGCCGATAGTGAACACCGTCACGGCAAAGTCGTCTATCGAAATAGTCAATGCCAAAAGGAAACCGCTCACCATGCCCGGACGTATTTCGGGAAGGATGACCTTGCGCAACGCCTGCATCGGAGTTGCTCCCAAGTCGAGTGCCGCCTCGTAAAGGTTGGGACTCATCTGCTTGAGGCGAGGCAATACGCTCAGCACCACGTAGGGCGTGCAGAACGTGATATGCGCCAATACCACCGTAGTGAATCCTTGCGTAATGCCCAACGAGACGAACAAAAGAAACAAGGAGATACCCGTAATGATGTCACCGTTCAGAATGGGAATGGTATTGATGAAGCCCATTGCCTTGCGGCTCCGCACACGCATGTTAAAGATGCCGATAGCGGCAAGGCTTCCCAAAAGAGTAGAAACCGTAGCGGCTATCAGGGCTATCAAAATGGTATTGACAAATGCGTTCATCAACGAATGGTGCGCACCGGTATGGAACAACGATTCGTACAGTTTCAGCGAAAAACCACTCCAGTTGCCCAAGACTTTCGCCTCGGTGAACGAATAAATCACGATAATCGCTATCGGAGCGTATAACAGGATGAGAAGCACCCATACATAGACCTGCTCGACAATCCGCCTTACCATGTCACACCTCCTCCTTTCTCCGTCTCGCCCTTATCTTCGGCACTGAAGAGCGAAGTGGCGGCTATGAGGAACAGCATAATGAGGGAGAGTGCCGCCCCGTAATTCCACAAACTGTTGTTGATGTTTTCCTGAATGGTGGTACCGAAGAGCTTGATGTTGTTCATGGTAAGCAATTCGGCGATAGCAAAAGTGGAAATGGTAGGCATGAACACCATCATGACACCGCTCACCACACCGGGCATCGAAAGCGGGAACACCACCTTCCAGAACACTTGGAACGAACTGGCTCCCAAGTCTTGCGCCGCCTCGATATAACTCCGGTCCATTTTCTGAAGCGTATTGTAAATGGGGTAAATCATAAAGGGGATGAAATTGTAAATCATGCCGAATATCAACGCACCCTCGCCCAAAGGCAAGCGGCAAAAATCGAATAAAGCCACCGTGGCAAGCGTACGCACAAGGATGTTGACCCACATGGGGAGAATAAACAACATGATGAGCGTGCGGGCATATCCTAACTTCTTGCAATTGCTCAATATCCAGGCGGCAGGATAGCCCAAAAGAATGCACCCGATGGTGGTAATCATCGCTATCCCAATGGAATATACAAACGTATTGACCGCTTCGGGATGCTCGAAGAACTTACTGAAGTTCTCCAACGTCAAGTGTCCCGCATCGTCGGTACAGGCATATACGACAATGAGCACCAAGGGGACAATCACAAACAGAATGGAAAAGAGGAGGTAAGGCAACGCCCAGCTTTTCCGCGAAGATATAAACCGGATAAATTTTGTCATTTGCTTCTTATTTACATACAAACACGAATGGCTTCGGGAGGAATGGTGATTCCCACACGGTCGCCGCCATCCCATACATCGTTGGTATCGACATACACATTCTCGTCCCAGTCGGAAAGTACCGTCAGGTGATAGTGGTTTCCTTTATAGAGAATGAATTTCACTTCGCCCGTAAGCATACCGTCTTCTTCGTTATCCAGAAGAACGACTTTATCGAAATCCACCTCTACCTTGACTTCCTGCCCGCTCTGCAACGAAGCGGGGATAGCCGAAGGAAGGCATTCGAACGTACATCCCAAAAACTCTACATGGGTCTCGTCTGCAATCTTCGCCTCGAAAGTATTGCACAGACGTTCTTTCTTCATGATGTGGATGTCATCGGGCTTGACCAGCAAACCTACTTCCATGCCCGCCTCGAAAGCGTGATAATCTTGCACGATGAACTCGTAATCGTCTACCGCCACCGCCATTTCATAATGTACGCCCTTGAAGATACACGATTGAACTACGCCCTTCAACTGGGCTTTATCAGACACCGGGAAGATATACAAGTCTTCGGGACGGATCACCACATCGACGGGAGCTTCTTCGCCGAAACCCTCATCCACACATTCGAACTCGTGACCGCAAAAACGCACCAAGCGGTCGCAGACCATCGTACCATTCAGGATGTTGCTCTCGCCGATAAAGTCTGCCACAAACGAGTTGACCGGTTCATTATAAATATCGGTAGGCGTGCCGATTTGCTGGATGCGCCCCTCACTCATCACCACAATGGTATCGCTCAAGGTCAATGCCTCTTCCTGGTCATGGGTGACATAGACGAAAGTGATGCCCAAACGGCGGTGCATCTCCTTCAGCTCCATTTGCATATCCTTACGCATCTTCAGGTCGAGCGCGGCAAGCGGTTCATCGAGAAGCAACACTTCAGGCTCGTTTACGATAGCACGGGCAATAGCCACCCGTTGTTGCTGGCCTCCCGAAAGCGAATCCACATCACGGTATTCGTAATCGGTCATCCCCACCATGCGCAATGCTGCCTTCACTTTCCGTTCCATGTCGGCACGGGGCATTTTCTTCAGTTTCAATCCGAAGGCGATATTGTCATACACGTTCAAGTGAGGGAACAAGGCATATTTCTGAAACACGGTATTAATCGGACGGCGGTAAGGAGGAGTCTGTGTCACCTCGTTTCCGCCAATGTAAATCTCGCCTTCCGAAGCCGTCTGGAATCCCGCCAACAGACGGAGCAACGTGGTCTTTCCACATCCCGAAGGCCCCAGAATGGTAAGAAACTCGCCCTTGCGGACATACAAGTTGACGTGGTCGAGCGCGGTCTTCTCGCCGAAATATTTGGATACGTTCTTTATTTCAATAATCGGTCTGCTACTGGTTTGCATAACGGTTTTAATTTTCAGCGCGCAAAGGTAGTGAATATCTTCCGTTTCCACATTACAAACCAATGATTTTTCCGCTCCTACAAGAAAGATTTATAAAATACTCCGAACCAAGAATCAGGGAGATTCAAGGAGATTATCCCACTCGAATAACATAAATAATGTTAACGGAAAATTCTCAAAGATTTAAAACATTACCACACAAATCATTACTAATGAAAACAATAAGACATTATCAGCCTCACGCAATATGCAAAAAAGTGTTTCATTTCCCCGTTCCGTAAAATTTGAATTTCGTATTAGCAATTATAAACTAAAAATGGAATCATGAACGGAATCGCATTTATCAAATCAAAGCAACGGAATTGGGCTAAACGGAATGGAATCGCATTGACATCTGAATTTGCAGGAAACGAATACGAAACGGATTATCTTGCCGAATTCAATCTAAATCTTTTCGAACCTTTATCGGAAAAGAATGCCAAACTTTTCGGGAAAATCGATAAAAAAGAAATGAAACAACTCTGTTCGACTTCTGCCGCCTGCCTCAACCTCTTCCAATATTGGCAAGGAAAAGACGTTCACCCTTTATTGAATGCCCTCCGCTTGCCTTCAAGAAACAATTCGGCTAAACAGATAAAGAACTTAGGAAGCAAACTTCCGGAAGCAATCTCCGTAGATACCCCGCTTCTTTATCCGGTCAAATTGAAGCAAAAGTTCGAATTCGATGCACACAAAGCCATTTTTCCTCACCCGGTCACGATAGACGTGCTTATCAATGCCGGATTCGATTTCGCTATCGAAACCCAATTCACCGAGCCCTACAGGGACATCTATAAAGGGCTGGAAAGCAAATACATCGAGCATGAATCTTTTTGGAAAAAACTACCCAACCTGCGCGAACTGGCAAAAGAAATCTCGCCACACAATTACTGGTTCCGCCACTTGGATGTAGCCCGGTTGATAAAAGACATTATCGTATTGAGAAAAGCCTACGAAGAACCGATACGGGTCGTGACCCAAACGATGAAATATACCGTGCAACGCCGCTTTTTTCTTGTCTATCTTTGGTATGACACACTGGGAAGAGACGGAGCCGCACACCGGAACGAAATAGAAGAATTCGCCAAAATCGCCGAGAAAGATTTCATCGACTTCCGCCACATCACTTACCAGGAAGTAATAGCCAAACTCGCCAACGATTTTTACGAAGGAAATGAAAAATATTGTGATTACATGACCGGAAGATACTTATAACGCCAACCGCCATATTGGCATACAACTACTGACAAAAATGCATATAGCTTCATCGCCCATCGAAGCAGGCTGCATCGCCCGATGCATACGGCTTCGAAGGCTGATGAAGCCTGCTTCGTGAAAACAAGAAAAAGAGATGAAAAAACTTTGACGTATAATAAAGAATACTTTAATTTGCCAAGTCCTTACACCGTTTTTAAAGTCAATCTAAAATGAATTGCAAAAAAACATTTATCATGCCACGGCTCTTTCATTTAAAATGCTAAATGGATGAATATACCTATAGGTGCAGGGTTTGCCTGCCCGAATGCACCTACAAATAAAGCGGTTGATGTATTCGGGCGGGCAAACCCCGCCCCTACGATGAAATGAAAGAGCCCTGTGTCATGCTGAACGTACTGAAGCATCTCGAATGCCTCTACGTGGAGGTACACGAAATCCTTCACATGCGTTCAGGATGACAATACAACAACTATTTTTCGCAAACCAATTTTGTTTGACTATAAAGACACGAGATTAGTTGATTTTTTGTATAAATAGAAGCATCCCGGAAACAAAGACGACAATATTCCTTAGCGGAAATGCGGTTTATTTGATGAACTTTACTATCTTTGCACTTGTCGCAAGCTGCGGCAATTTTAGATAGTGAAGATGTTTCGCTTTCATCCTGTGTAGGAAATCTGACAGTTTCAAGGAAACAGGGATAAGCAATGACACATTCGTCACTTGGATAGCGTATGTCCGTAAGACATATACTAACAAGTGTGGGGTATTGTTTATTTGTTTCCGGGTTTTGTCAGAACCTCCTACGCAATGAACGAAAACTCCACACTTTCTTTTTACCTGACCTCAATCAAACCGCTTATGATAAGCACGACATTCAACCGCTACATCTGGCTGGTGAATACCTTGATTCAAGCCGGACGCCTTACCTTCGAAGAGATAAGCCGCAAATGGGAACGCTCTTCGCTGGGTGAAGGAAAACCTTTGCCCATTCGCACCTTCCATGACCACCGCAAAGCCGTGGAAGAATTGTTCCAAATCAATATCGAGTGTGACAAATCCGACGGGCATAAGTATTACATCGAAGACTTATCCTCCCTACGCGAAGACAAGACGCGCCAATGGTTGCTCAACTCATTCAGTACAGCCAATCTCATAACCGAAGGCAAGCAAATAAAGGACCGCATCTTGCTCGAAGAGATTCCCGAAGGCACGGAATACCTTCAAACCCTTATCGAAGCAATGAAGCAAAACCGAATCGTGGAAATAATTTACCAGCCTTTCTACGAAGCCGAAAGCACTCTTTATCACGTATGCCCCTATTGCTTAAAGGTATATAGACAAAGGTGGTACATATTGGGACATTGCGAGGAATTGAAAGGCATCCGCCATTTTTCGCTCGACCGCATACAACATGTAGACATTACGGAAACCCGGTTCGATTATCCTTCCAGCTTCTCACCCGAAGCATATTATAAAGATTCTATCGGCATTTGGGTGAACGAGGAAATCAAACCCGAAAAGGTAATCATCCGTGCCTACGGCACGCAAAGCAAATACCTGCGCACCTTGCCCTTGCATCATTCACAAAAAGAAACTTATACCTCTGATGAGTATTGCGATTTTGAATATCAACTATGTGTCACTCAGAATCTTATCAGCGAATTATTGGCTAAAGGCAAGACCATTCAGGTTATGGAACCTGAAAGCTTGAGATTAGAAATGAAGAAGTGTTTATATTCTATGTTTAACTTTTATAAATAATGAGATTATGGCTAGAAAATTAAATGACGAATTAGTAAAGAAATTAGCACCTCAGGGTGAATATGCGAACATTCTTAAGGAAGTTATTAAAGACAAAGAATTATCTTTAGAAATCAGAGAAGGAAAAGCTATCATATATTACCAAAAAGGGAAAATTCTAACTTTGTCAAAAGACAAAATAGAGTACCTATCATCTGGTTATTACAAAAACAAGGAGAAAAACTTCAAATTTTCAGATGAACAAACGAAACAGACTCCTAAAGAATATTTTAAAATAGCAAAATCGCTCGTATATGAGTATGGAAATAAAAAAGAATTTACTATCCAACAACTTATTGCTGCAGAGAATTCTTCTATTAATAATGAGTATCTTGTCATTGACATGGAATATCAATATAAACAAAGCGATATTGCTAAAGATGAAAGATTACCTTTTACAAGAATAGATCTCCTTGCAATAGAAAAAGAATCTAAGGATATTATTTTGTTTGAACTTAAACAAGGTATTAAGGCACTCAATGGAAAATCAGGAGTAGAAGAACATATAAAAAAGACAAGAAGTCTTATTGAGGATTCTAAATTCAAAAAAGCTCTTCTAAAAGATGTAGAAACTATTATCATGCAGAAATCAAAGCTTCAGATTTTACCTGGAGCAGATAAATGGATTGATGAAATAAAAATGAAAGCAACAATAAAACCTATGTTTATTTTCGTTTACTTTGAAGACTCTGAAAAAGAGGAATACGATAAAATATTAGATAATAGAATACCAACTATTTACTTTCACCCTAATTATATACTAACTAAAAAATAAATTCTTTTTAAGTATGCAGACTTTCCGCACACCTACCCTATACCTTTGCAAATGAAATAAGAAATAAAACGAATTATACAATGAGTAAGAAACAAGACCCGAAACGGAAAGCACAATTGAATGAAAAAGCAAGAACGGAATCATTCAGATTTCAAGTAATGTGGGAAAAGAGCCAAAAATTGCCGGAAATGCCGGATGAAACCCTGAATGCAGAACTCAATGCGCTTTGCGAAAAAGGATTGGCAGAAGAAATGTTCACCTTGCGGGATATAGTGGAAGGCGTGCGGAAAGAATTAGGATACCAAACGGAAGCCGGAAAAGGTTCACTGGAAGGGACCATTGTGCCCTTTCTCTTAGGGATAACTACGACCTGCCCGAACCTTGACCAGCCGAACAATTCCCTCGCCCGTACCGAAAACATCCAACTCCCTTTGCAAGTCGTGCTCTATTACGATAATGAAATCCGCAATCGGGTAGTAGACTGGGTAAAAGCCCGATACGAAAAAGTAACGACCCGATTAGGGCAGCCCATCCTGAAAAGACCGAACATGGTAATCGAATTTAAAAGAGTGGCAAAGTCCTGAAAGGGACTTTCCTTTACACCTTCAATAAATAGAACTTATGAAAATAACCATTCATCGAGGTGCGCACCAAATAGGAGGATGCATCACCGAAATCAAAAGCGATAATGCCAAAATACTTATCGACCTTGGAGCCAATTTGCCCGATAGCAATGCCAAAGAATTGAGCGAAACGGATGTAGCCGAGCTTACCCAAGATACGGATGCCATTTTCTACACCCACTATCACGGAGATCATGTAGGCTTGTTCCACCTCGTTCCCAAAACCGTTCCTCAATACATCAGCAAAGGAGCACAGGAAGTCATGATGTGCAAATACAATGCATTAAAAGCTCATGGGGATTATAGCAAGGAACTTGATGCCCTCGAACGCTTTCATCATTATGAAACCAAAGTTCCCGTTGATATAAAAGGAAAGATCCGGGTAACTCCTTATTATGTTTCCCATTCCGCTTTTGAGGCTTATATGTTTAAAATCGAAGCGGAAGGAAAGACCCTATTGCATACCGGAGATTTCCGGAAACATGGCTATGTAGGGAAAGGGCTTTTCGGCACCTTGCAATATTTCGTAGGCAATGTAGACCTCCTTATTATAGAAGGTACGATGTTGGGAAGAAAAGGAGAAAAAGTGATTCGGGAAAACGACATCAAACGGAATACGGTTTCTTTGCTCAAGAAACATAAATACGTGTTCGCCCTGTGCTCGTCTACAGATATAGACCGGCTGGCATCTTTTCATCAGGCATGTAAAGAGACCAATAGGAATTTCTTGTGCGATATGTACCAGAAATCGGTGCTTGATATCTTTGCCAAATACATGAAAGTTGAGCTTTTCAAATTCGATAAATTATTTACCATTCATAAACCCCATACCGCGAATCCGAAAATCAAAGCCAAATTGAGCCATGAAGGTTTCTTGATGCCTGTACGGGCAAGTCAAATCGAACTGATAAAAGACATGCTGAAAGCATACGATGACGAACCGGCTTATTTGATTTATTCGCTTTGGCAAGGCTATTATAAAGGAACGGAAAAACAAGTGAATCCTCAGATAGTGGAGCTTCGCGGATTATTCCCCGACCGCATTTTGGATGGAGTTTACGACGGATTCCATACCAGCGGACATGCCGATGTGAAAACCTTGGAAGAAGCGTGCCGCATCCTCCGTCCCCGGTTGGGCATTATCCCGATTCATAAAGAAGCCTTGTCCAGCTATCAATCATTGGATATAGCCCAAGAGTTTCCCATTATCGAGTCATCGGAACAAATAGAAAATGTAGAGATTGTTATTTCTTAAAAACAAAATACCTATGTTTGAATTTGAAATCAAAGGACTGAAAGTCATAGCCTTATCCGACACACACGGACTGCATCGAAACATACCGGTTCCTCCTTGCGATGTATTGATTCATGCCGGAGACGCTTGTGACTTTGGAAATAAAGAACAACTGGAAGACTTTTTCGATTGGTATCAAGAACAACCCGCACAATACAAGATTTTCGTGTCAGGGAATCATGATACGAATTTTGAAACCGCCAATTCGTCTTTAGAAAAGATGATACCTCAAGACATCGTTTATCTGGAGAATAACCTTATCCAAATTAAAGGAGTGATATTTGCTTCCATTGCCGCGAGACCCAGATTGCAATGTTTGGTAGAAAAAGAGCCGGTAGATGTGCTTATTACACACGGAGCACCCTTCGGCATACAGGATGAAGAAGGAAAAGGATGCAAGGATTTAACAAATTTGATTCAAACACTCGCACCGCAATACGCCCTATTCGGACATTGCCATAAAGGGGACAAATCTCCCTTACGGATAGGAGAAACAATTTATGTAAATGTAGCTATAGAAAAAACATACTAATCACTGATATAAAATGAATGTATTTATACTGAATCGAATCTATTTGGAAAGCTCGAATTATCCTTTACGCAAGACACGAGAATACACCATTGGAATATATTCATCGCTTGACAAAACATACGAAGCATTACAAGCTTATGTGGTGGACGATTCTTATAAACTATGGGAAAAGAAGTACACTATGGGATTTATTGTCCGCGAAACAAAATTGGACGATGAATTAGCTTGGGGAATATCAATCCATACGTACACAAAAACCGGAGAACCGAACGATGAGCTTTTTATAGCAGATGAGGAATATCCAGACTGGGACAAACCCTTTTATGGCCGCCCGAAAGAAAAGATACGCTTCAAACCCGGTGACATTGTAGAGGTTTATCAAGGCAATGAAAGCGAATTATCCATTATCTGCCATACAACACTTTCTACTGAAGAATTTGAGGAATATAAAGTATGGTGGGAGGAAAGAGGAGTTTTGCCAGAAAACGGAACTCGTTTCGACTTCACCGATGATTGTTATTTGACTTATTCCATAGGCATAGGCGACACACACAACCATCCGGAAGCGGCGTATGTATTTGCTCCTACCCGAAAAGTCCCGGCTAAATTAAGACTCCAATTACAAGCCAAACTAATAGAAGAGAACTATACCAGCGGGCACGATCTCCAGATATCCGAACTCCCCTTTGCTAAAGATCCGAAAATACTGGATGAAGTGTTGAACATTTGGGAAAAAGTTGTAGAAACAAAAGATTATAACGAAATGAGATGTCTGACTATTAGAGAAAAAGGAGATTGGATAAAAGCGGAGTTGAATTTCTCCGAAAAACAATCCCAACGGTTCGACCGTATCTATGAAGAGTGCATCCGATTAGTGAATGAAGAACAAGAAAATAAGACCTCAAAGCCCAATTAACAACATTCAAAAACCATTTTTAATGCCAGATATGAAAGAAACCGATTATTACAACTTAATGAAAGATTTCGAAGCGGAAGAAATCGAACCAATGGTAGGAATCTTCTGGTATTTGCCCGAAAATGATTTCATCTTCGAAATTGGCAAGCATTGGGAATTGGGGCATGGTTGGAACGAAGACCAACTGAATGATTTTTTCGGAGATTGAATAATAAACTAAAATCGAACGTATGCACATAGATGTTTCACCCTATTCGGAAAGACTGGAAGAACTCGCACAAAAAGCCGGGATAAGCGAAAGCAGTTGGTTTATATGTCATTATTATAGCCGGTTTTATAACATTCTTCAAATAAGTAATGAGAATCACATCACAAATGATGAGTTCGTATATAAACTTCGAGAATTCAAGTCTCTCTACGATGGCATGTCAGAAGCAATCCGATTTAAACATAAAAGAGATAGGAAAATATTCCAACTTATAGACCTAATAATGAAAGAATTAGAAGCAGATATGGGGATCAATTTATACGAACCGGATGTTATGCATTGCAATACCCCCGAAGACCCTTATTTCCCACGCAGTTCATCGGATAATAGTGAAAGAGGAATACAATACCAGAATACCTCATTTTCATATTACATCCAAGAAACACCCTTTTGATATTCTGGCTCAAAACAAGAATTTTGATATGCGCGTCCTTTTGAATGGTGAAATCATGAGTTTTGTGTTTGGGGCAGATTTTGCAGAACCTTTATTGCCTTCTATCAGAGAAAATATTAAAAAATGGTTGGTAAGTAAACCTGAATCTTCCTATTGTCATTTCAACTACAATATTCAAATGGTAATGAATGGATGGGTCAGACAAAACTGGGCGTCTTGTTATTGTGATATTTTAGAGAAAGAAATCGATCGTCTGCAAACGGAAGAAGTAAATCTTGATACGGTTTATACGAATGTGAAATCACATCCAAAATTCGAATATAACGGATAAGCAACTATGAAAAGATGGAGTAAACTACAAAAAGAGCTATACTTGATTATTGATCCGAAAATCAATTTTCAAATACATTGCGCCACTTATCGGATTGGACAATATGGAAATTACCTACCGCGGTTTTGGGCTACACTGGGAAAAGATATCATTTTTGATTATCCAAAACAATTTGTATTGCCTGGACAAATAATGAAATATCATATTCCACAAAATAATTACGAAAACATCTATTATCCTTATGAAGATGTCTATCATATTTGTGGTACTTCTGATATTTCAGACTTAATCCGAGAATACATCAATACACCTGTATCGGAAATACTGACCAAACATTTCGAGCATGACCGTTGGGAACTAACCGATATATTCCGTGCAGCCGACCGCCGAATCGGACAAAGAAGGTTAAGATTATTGCAAAATTCAAGCAAGAACTTAGCCGTTCAAAAAATATTGGCTCAACGTATCAAAGGAGATTAAAAAAGCAATGCCATTCAGAACGAAGTAAAAAAACAACGTTCCGAATGACAAATCAGTTTCCGATTATTTCAAGTCAATCACCTTATACCGTTCTCCGGTGGATTTCACCAGTTCTTTCAGGAACTCTTGGGGATAGCCGGGACGGTCGAGGGGTGCGGAATTACCGGTTTCAGGACGCACGAGCTTGCCGTTCTTTACACGCTTCACTACACCATCATTATAACGCACGATGAGGAACTCGCCTAACTTCTTCCATGCGTCTACCGCCGACTGGGCGCTCATACCCGTGTAATTGGTCAGGAAGTCTTTTGCTTTTTGCGGATTGTCGGCATAGAGCTTCATAGCGGTGCTTTCTATTCCGGCTTGCGCATCGGCGTACATGTCTTCCAATGAGTTCTGAACGGTGCGCATATCCTCTATCATCAGGCTATAGCGCGGACGAATCATATCCGCCACCCAATTGTAAATCCAGAACGCCGAGTTCCATGAGAACGTCACGCAATCGCCCTCTCCTTCGGCATACGAAGCCGGCACCTTATCGGTATTGCAATACACGGGAGTGAAAACCGTCATGTTCGCATCGTCCAAGCCGAACCACAAGACACCGCCAATGGCGTCGGGCATCGTGGAACGCATCTGGGATACAAACGTAAAGGCACTTTGCTGGGTCGAGATAGGACGCTCGTTGAAATATTCTTGCCCGTCCACTTCGAAAGTCAGCGGAGACAAGCGGTAAGGCATCCGGAACGCTCCGGCACCCAAATCGTTCGTAATGTCGAGGGGAGTGCCTTCGTAATGGTCGCGCATGGCGTGCTGGATATCACGGACAGACACCTTGCGGTCGGGCTTCACGTAAAGCGGCATCGGCTCTTTGCTTTGCCCCTGGATATAGGGAAGGTATGCCTGACCAGTGGTTTTGCTGAACATATTATAGAAACTCCACACACGGGCTTCGCACGCACGAAGTCCGCTGAAATCCAGCGGGCAATAGGCATCGGCAAAGCTGAAGTCCTTGTTCATCCCGTCGAAATATCCCTTCTCGCGGGCGAAGGAAATCACATCGGGCGAGTAGAGGCAATTGTCCTTATCGTTCAGGTTGAACTTATGGATACGGCTTTGGTTGGCATGTGCCGCGATGCAATCATCGGGAATGCGCACCGCAACCCATACGGCACCCTTCACACCCGGACCTTTTCCTATCATCTCCATAATCCAAACCTCGTTCGGGTCGGCAATGGAGAACGATTCCCCGCTGCTATAATACCCGTATTCCTTTACCAAGTCGGTCATTACCTTAATGGCTTCCTTTGCGGTGCGCGAGCGTTGGAGAGCCACGTAAATCAGGCTTCCGTAGTCCATGATGCCTGTTGTGTCCACCAGTTCGGGACGTCCGCCGAAAGTGGTCTCGCCTATCGTCACCTGAAACTCGTTCATGTTCCCGATGACATTATAGGTCTGCTTCGCTTCCTTAATCTGACCTAAGTACTTGCCGGTGTCCCATTCGTAAATGGGGCGCATGGCACCCGCTTCGTGCGTCATCGCCGGATAATGGCACAAGAATCCGAACATGCCATACGAATCCGCCGAATAAGAGACGATTACCGACCCGTCGGCAGAGGCTTTCTTGCCGACAATCAGGTTGGTGCAAGCCCAACCGTTCATCACACATACCGCCAATAGCATGGCGATTAATCCAATCTTTTTTCTCATTTGTTATAATTATATTATTAATTAAAATCGAACACAGAGGCACGAAGACACAGAGAAAATTAAAAGTTGAGAATTAGAATTAGGATGCCGCACGGACAACTTTTAATTTTTAACTTTTAATTTTTAATTAAATTCATACTCCTCACGCGCCTCGTTCCCGCATCCGTCTCTTACGATTACTTCCAGCCGATGAGGGACTCCTTTCTTTATCCGTTGCGGGTCTTGAATAACCAAGATGCCCTTCTTCAATCCGAACAAGACGAACTCTCCATCCACATACACCTTATACGAGGCGATGCCGGTCTGCGTATCGCTCACCCGGAAACGTATGTTGCGGTTCGTACGCCAAGTGCTCCTTCCCAAGGGAGTGATGCGGGGAGCGACCGTATCTGTCTGTACCGAAAATGTACCGAGCGTACGGACTTTCGCCCTTACCCAACCGTCGGCATATTCGCCTCCTACCGATGCTTTCCACTTGCCCACGCGTTGCTCGATGTAATATTTCGAGGTATCCGCCACGGGCAACCGGCGCACCCCTATCTCTAAGGGGCAAAAGCCGTGCAGAGGCGTAGGTCCTGCATCGAGCACATAATCGAACGATACCCGCCCGCTATCGCTCACCACACGGGTATCTAACTCTGTATCTTCATACACCATTCCTTTCGGCACCACTAAGTTCAAACCCGGTTCTTGCACCACATTGGTCTGATTCCAACGCAACATCCGCTTCGCCTGAGGTTCGTAAGGAGGAATGTCCTGCCGCTTTCCGGACACCGTGAAGCGGTATGTACGCTTGTTCCCGAAATTATCCTCTAATACATAACGGAAATGATAATCGCGCTCCTCGTCTATTGTAACGATGCCCCTTGCGTCATCCGTTTCCAACAAGCGCAAGCTATTGCCCGGTGCCTTATACGAGCGCATCACCAGCCGGCGGGTCTTCGCGTATTCCCCGTAATCGATAAAGCCGTTTATCATCCGGTTCTCGTTTGCCGAGACCTCATCGGTCAGACTCCGGAAAACCTGAGCCGAATCGACATAAAGCGTCACCGAATGCACCCCATAGAAATTAGAAGTCCCGCTCATATAATCCTTAGCGGCAATGCCCGTATAGATTTCACCCCATGCCGTAAAGCGTTGCTTCAGGTTTCCGGCTCCAACCAACTTACGCCGCTGGCTTCCTTCTATCACGCCTTTGCCTTTTACGGGATAAATCCCTATCAGGCTCGCTACGGGTGCCTTGTCATCTTTCAGGTACCGCCGAAAGTAAGGCATCGGGTCGACATAATCCCCGTTATCATTCCGGCGCAATTCCAAATGCAGGTGCGGACCCGCCGATGCGCCTTCGTTTCCGCTCAAGGCGATTATTTCACCTTTTTCTACGGGAAGCACTCCCGGCTCGATACGGATATCGCATACGAAGGTCTCGTGTTCGTATTGATGCTTGCGGACATATTCTTGAATCTTCGGAGCGAACGAAACCACATGCCCGTACACCGAAGTAAACCCGTTGGGATGGGTCACGAACAAGGCTTGCCCATATCCTCCGTGCAGCACCATGACGCGCGACACATAGCCTTCCGCCACACTATGAATCGGTTTGCCCGTCACGCCTCCGGTCTTGATGTCCAATCCGTTATGAAAATGATTGGGGCGCAATTCCCCGAAGTTCGCGCTCAACAGAAGCGGGAAATCGAAAGGCGAACGGAAATCGGCTTTCATCTCTCCTTGCGCACGAAGGGAAAGCACCGCCAGCAATGTCAGTGCCATTATGATTTGTCTCTTCATTCTTTAAACTTTTTGAAAACGGGAGCAAATATACAATTTCCTTGCAAAAAACACGTCATAGAATTTGTAAAGTATTTAACTTTTTCGTATATTTGAAAACTTTCGGATAAAGCCGAAGTGTAAACCGGAAACCTTTCCTAATACGAAGATTCTCTTTACATTTTTACTTGTTTTCAATAGGATTACATATAATTATCGCAAATAGAAAAGGAAAGGGAAACGGACTTGAACTGCTCCTCTTCTGAACGGATGATGAATCTGTGAGGTATGACTCTTTATGCATGGATGTTGCAAGCGGAGGCACGCTTCTTCCGCTTGCGGCATGCGTGATTATAGCAATTTTTGATTTGATAGAACACAGAGACACAGAGGCACTGAGTTTTTATTTTAAATTAGAGAGGACAAAGTCCACGGAGAAAAAGACTGGCTCTGTGAGCTTTGTCTTCTCTATATTTGTTTTCTCTGTGTCTCCGTGTCTCTGTGTTCCATAAAAAAAACGTACACCTTTTCGCAAATTCTTCCCACTATTTCCTCCTCTTTTTGCCTTTCCCCGCTAAAGAATACGCAAAAAAGCCCTACCTTTGCAGCCTAATTTAAAAACAATACGTATTATGTTTGAAAAAGGAACCAGAGGAAATACCCTTCACGGTATCTTGCTTATCGCCCTCTTCTCATTCGCGGCTTTCTATATCGCCGAAATCCCCTTTGTACGGAGTCTCTCGTTCAGCCCGCTCATCGTGGGAATCATCTTAGGCATGCTCTATGCCAATAGTTTGCGCAACCGCTTGCCCGAAACATGGGTGCCGGGCATCAAGTTCTGCACCAAGCAAATCCTTCGTGCGGGCATCGTGCTTTACGGTTTCCGCCTCACCCTTACGCAAGTGGCGGCGGTAGGGCTTCCAGCTATCATCATCGATACCATTATCGTATGCGGAACCATCGGGCTGGGCGTATGGTTAGGACGTGCCTTGAAAATGGATAAAGACACTTCGCTCATGACCGCTACCGGAAGCGCGATATGCGGTGCCGCGGCGGTATTGGGAGCCGAGCCTGTAGTGAAATGCGAAGGGCATAAGACCGCCATTGCCGTATCTACGGTGGTTATCTTCGGCACAATATCGATGTTCCTCTACCCGATTATGTACCGTGCGGGATTATTGGATTCATTAGGCAATATCGGCACGGCTATCTATACCGGAAGCACGCTTCACGAAGTGGCTCACGTAGCCGGAGCGGGGAATGCCATGGACCCTACCGATGCCTTGGGCATAGCCGGAACGGCTACTATTACGAAAATGATCCGCGTGATGATGCTCGCCCCGGTATTGGTCATTATGAGCTTCGCGCTTGCCAAACGCAAATCGGCGGAAGCCGGAAACGCTTCGGGCAAGAGCAAAATCACCATTCCCTGGTTTGCCTTCGGATTCATCGGCATCATCTGCCTCAACTCGTTCCTCCAATACCTGTTAGGTGTAGAGAGCGTGAAGGAAATCCCGCTCAACGGTGCTATCGAATACATCGATACATTCATGCTGACCATGGCTATGACGGCATTGGGCACCGATACGAACATCGAGAAGTTCAAACAAGCCGGAGCCAAACCGTTCCTCCTTGCCGGACTTTTGTACGTATGGCTGGTAGGCGGAGGATACCTGCTCACGAAATGGCTGGTCCCGGCGTTGATGTGATTTTCACAAAGAAGTATTTAAACGCAGATTAGCGCAGATTTACGCAGATTAAAATTAAAAATAAATATCCGCGAAAATCTGCGCTAATCTGCGTTTCTAATTAATTCAATAAAAACCAAGCATATTTAAAGAATTATTCGTAGTTTTGCGGCGATTTGTTACAATACGGAACAATTTAATTACTGATAAAACTATGATAACATTTGTATTGAGCCTGATAGCCCTCGTGGTGGGCTACCTTGTTTACGGGCGTATCGTAGAGCGTGTGTTCGCTCCCGATGACCGCCCTACCCCTGCGGTAAGCATGGCAGACGGAGTCGATTACGTCGTACTCCCCGGATGGAAAATCTTTATGATCCAGTTCTTGAACATCGCCGGAACGGGACCTATCTTCGGCGCGATTATGGGCGCCAAGTTCGGACCCTCCGCTTACTTGTGGATTGTATTGGGATGTATCTTTGCCGGAGCCGTACACGACTACCTGAGTGGGATGCTTTCGATGCGTCACAAAGGTGCCGGACTGCCCGAATTGGTAGGCGCCTACTTAGGCGGACGCACCAAGAAAGTGATGTTGGTCTTCTCCGTATTCCTCTTGTTAATGGTGGGCGCGGTATTTGTCTATAGCCCTGCCATCATCTTAGGCAAGCTCTGCAGCGACTCCCTTTCGTGGGTCTATATCTGGTGCCTGATTATCTTCGCCTATTATTTCCTCGCCACCATGTTGCCTATTGACAAAATCATCGGGCGCATCTACCCGATATTTGCCATAGCCATGCTGTTTATGGCGGTGGCTCTGATGGCGGTGCTCTTCGTCAAATGGCCCTCCCTGCCCGAACTGACCGACGGGCTTAGCAACATGAATCCCTCTTCGGGCACCATATTCCCTTGCCTGTTCATCACCATAGCCTGCGGAGCCATCAGCGGCTTCCATGCCACCCAAAGCCCGCTTATGGCACGGTGCATCAAGAGCGAACGCCAGGGACGCCCGTTGTTCTACGGCGCCATGATAACCGAAGGCGTAGTAGCCTTGATTTGGGCTACGGTCTCGATGTATTTCTTCTACGGAGGAGCAGCCGGAGAGTTAGGCGTACCCGCCACGCTCCAAGCCCCCGAAGTCGTTACAACGGTCTCACAAGGCTGGCTGGGAGCATTCGGCGGGGCTTTGGCGATATTGGGAGTAGTAGCCGCCCCGATTACCAGCGGAGACACTGCCCTGCGGAGCGCGCGGCTCATCATCGCCGAGTTCCTGCATTTGGAGCAACACTCCATCCGTAAGCGCATCTATATCTGCATCCCCGTATTCGGAGTCACCTTGGCATTGTTGTGGTATAACATCGCCGACGAAGACGGATTCAACGTGATATGGAACTATTTCGGCTGGGCAAACCAAACCTTGGCGGTATTCACGCTTTGGACCCTGACGGTCTACCTGATACGCAAGCAAAAGAATTATTGGATTACCCTCCTGCCGGCTATGTTCATGACGGCGGTCTGCCTCTCTTTCCTGCTCGTCTCCGGCAATAGTTTCGGATTGCCCCCCGTCGTAGGCTATATCTCGGCAATAGCCGCTTTCATCGTATCGGGACTGCTCTTTGCCGTATGGAAAGCGAAACGCATTAAATAGGCACAGATTTTAAACTTGGGGATTTAACAAAAGCGTAA
>ULTX01066657.1_pt1 | contig 20626 bp, 17 predicted proteins | sample 1958041 | NCBI WGS metagenome assembly ULTX01 (sample SAMEA4835747, study PRJEB28245) | human gut metagenome | biome: gut microbiome; material: fecal sample | place: Denmark | collected 2008
CTTCTTTAATAAACTATCACGCGAAATGTCGGATGAACCAACTTTAAGATGCCGTCAATACCTTGTTCATTCATCCTGGCTGCAAATTGGGCATATTCTTGTGGATGGGTTTCCATCCACTCCCTTACTTCATCTTTATCGTTTTTACTCATAATCAAATATTTTGAATGTTTGAAAACGACAAAGGTAAAGGCATTTTTATGCGCAAAAAAAAATGCACAACACTTTTCTGTCAAACAGTTTCATCCGAATCCTTGGAATGTGCAAAATTTACATATGCCTATTACTATTGAGGCCTGTTTTCAAAACACGTCCATTCTCGTCTGGTTGGCTATGGCATCAATTTCATCTGCTATTTCATCTGACGAGAGCTTGATATAGTCCATAAAAGTCTTCTGCGTCTTATGTCCGCTTACGTGCATCATCTGCAAGATGGTGTATTTGTGCGTAAGATACATGTTGGTGATACCACTGCGCCGAGCCGTATGTGTGGTGACACAATTATAACGGGGCATCATTACCTCTCCCTTGCTGTTACGTTCCACAATGATTCTCCCGTCATCTTCCTGCTTCCTTTGCTTCATGGTCAGTTTCGTCCGAACCTTTACAGCCAATGAGGGCACGGTTTCGGATAACTCTTTAAGGATTTCCTTGATGTATCGGTTGAGAATGACATCAACCACGGAAGGCAGGTTATAGCCGTATTTCTCACAGATTGCCTGTAAGTTAGGATTCATGATGGGGATTTTCACCTCCGTATGTGTTTTCTGTTGTGTAAGCCGGATGATAGGTGTGCCCTTGGCTGTTGTTGTGAAACTGTCAGAGGATATATTGTTGTAATCACTCACGCGCTGGCAAGTGTAGCAGCCTACCAGAAAAATGTCACGCACTTGTTCCTGTAATCCGGTCAACGGCATTTCATACAACGCTTGAAGCTCTGCTGGGGTCAGGTATATCTCAGCTGCTTTGTCCTTCTCGTCTATTTTCTTTTTTGAAAAGCACTGTGTAGCGCGGTTATTATCATGTACGCCATCGGTATAGGCATAGCCGACAAGTGCCCGGAAAGTGACCAAATATTTGTTTTGCGCAGTTATCATATAGTTATGCTTTTCCATGTAAGCAAGGAATCTGGCCGTAAATTCACGGTTCACCATTTCCCATGTGTACTGGTGCTTTTTGTCAAAGTCGCCGTATAATCTCATGAAACTGTGCCATGACTTAACTGTTCCCGCTGAATACCTGTCATTCCCATTTAAACGCTTTCCCGACTTGATGTCGGCACAGAACCGTGAAAGATAATTCCATATCTTGGCTTTTTCAGCCTCGATACCTTCTTGAATGAGCCGTTCCTGTTCTTGACGGATATGCTCTTCTTCCAATCTCGTTTTCTCTTCTGCCTCTTTTTGCGCCCGTTGTATTTCATATTTATTCGGGTCAGAGATAGCCAATATTTCCGACTTAATATGCTGCCTGTCAAATTGAGGAGCGGACATTTCGCGGTCCAACATAACTTCTATCCTGCCCAGTTTGTCATGCAACTTGGAATTCTGTTTGCGGTGGCGTGCCAAAGAGTCTTCATCGGCAACGGCTGCCTTCCATTCCACCACGCCGACCTGAATGCGTGTGGTAAACTGCACATCAATCTTTCTGTTAGGAGCTTGTACCCTTACAAAAAGGGTGGCCTTTTCTTTGTTTTCGTCCTTTTTGAGGATATAGAATCTTGAAAGCGTTTTTGCCATAACTCAATCTTTTAATAATGGATAATGTTACGACTGCAAAGTTACTATGTTTTCTCAAAAGTTACCTATAAAACTTAAATTAAATTAGACCACGCCACATTTAATTAAGTTAAAAAAACACTTGATATACAGCATATTAGTAATTAAATCAATAGAATCTGCTTGATTGGAATTTAACTTTAATGGTACTGGTGGCACCACTTTGAAAGAAACGCTAATCGCTTAGAATATAAGATGATTAGCGTTTTTCTTTTGTACCAAGGGTTCCGAATTGGGGGCACAAATTATCTATTACATTACCCAAATCTGTAATAAAAGTATCTCCAAATGTTTTTTCAATAAATTCATATTTAGAAACTATACTACCAAGATTTTATTGTATATTTGCTGCATCAGCAAAAGGTATGACGGCGGCCTTTGAAAGAGACTTGTTCTCCGGTAGCCCGGTATCATTTGCTGATTTCTTTTTTCTATGTCCCCTTATTTTGTCGTTGGCTATTCATGGATGGGCGCCTCGGCTGCGACAATCCTCGAGTCGATGTAAATCTTCCCATTCATCATGAAACCGCACGATGCTCCTTTGGAGGAGCGGAAGAAACGCACATGTTCTGTAATCCTCACATCGGATTCGTTAAATATCACAGAATCGCCATGGTAAACGCGAGACTCACGATTTTTTCATCCTGTACTATTGCCATTTCAGCATCTTTCCGTATCTTCGCAGCATCATCACAGCTAATGATAACGGTTCTTGCATTCGTCATTCCTATGGCGTTTGCAGGTTGAGACGTCGAGTTCAGGGGACGGACTGTTGTTCGGGCATCTGAAACATTAGATGATGAAAGTTCAGCCCACATGGTTATGGTTCCCATAGCATATGGGCTGTTTTTTGTTCCTTTCCAACAATCACGACATAACCGTTTGATAGCTTTTTCTTAAATCTTAAAGATTCGCGCCCGATTGTATCCATGCTTCCTTTTTCCACAATGTCAGGTGCCGTCATTATATATGGAGCAAAGCGAAAAACTTCATCACGTAGTGGAATACTATTCCCGGTTATTTTCCTTGCATCTACGCCATGATTTTCCTCGCATAAACAATACTATTAGCTGTTATATTATGACTATCAAGTATACAAAGAAATTAGAATTTCACCACATTATAAAAAAAACAGTCTTTTTATATATAAGAAATAAGAAAACAATTATCTTTGCACAATAGACCGTGCAACTGATATCCCTACAGGACAAGGTGGAGGTAAAACAAATGAAAATGCTGTTCTAAAAGGAAGAGGCAACAAAAAGACATATTACCTTGGTCCAAATGGTGAAATTGTGCATTCCGTGTATAAGAGAATATTAATCTGTAAAATCAAGAAGCAATGAAAGCCGAAGAAATCATAGAACTGTTCCGCCAGTTTGAATCCATCGCAAACGAATATAAGGGTGTGGAATGTTGGAGCGCAAGAGAACTCTCTACTCTGTTGGGCTATGCCAAATGGGAGAGATTTAGTAATGTAATAGATAAGGCAAAGGAAGCCTGCCTAAATGCTGGTGAAAATCCCGAAGACCATTTTCCCAACGTCGGGAAAATGGTCATACTTGGTTCAGGTGCTCAGCGTGAAGTAAATGACTATATGCTGACGCGCTACGCCTGCTACCTTGTGGCCCAAAATGGAGACCCGCGCAAACCACAAGTAGCATTCGCACAAAACTATTTTGCGGTACAGACACGCCGGGCAGAACTTGTACAGAAACGAATATTGGAACATGAGCGTGTCATGGCACGTAACAAATTGGCTGAAACAGAAAACCGTTTGTCGGGCATCCTATATGAACGCGGGGTAGACAGCAAAGGATTCGGCATCATTCGTTCCAAAGGCGACAAGGCTTTATTCCATTTGGACACTGCATTATTGAAACGTAAATTAGGTGCTCCCGACAATCGACCTTTGGCTGATTTTCTTCCGACAATCAGCATCAAAGCCAAGGATTTTGCTGCGGAAATGACTTCCGTGAACGTACAACAAAAAGATTTGCACGGACAAGAACCAATCACCCGTGAACACGTGGACAACAATACAGCCGTGAGAAATATGTTGCTACAGCGTGGAATCGTTCCAGAGCAATTGCCTGCTGGAGAGGATGTGAAGAAGGTAGAACGGCGATTGAAGTCTGAGGAAAAATCACTGACCAAGAAGCAAAACACAAAGAAATCGTCTAAAAAAGGAAAGGAGTAGGATATGCAGATAGAATTGAAATCCATAAAAATCCAAGATTTGATTGACGGATATGTCAATGCCCCCGATGCCGGAGTAAAAGGCTATCATGGCAAGTTGGATATACGTCCGCCCTATCAACGTGAGTTCCGTTATGATGAAAAGCAGTAACAAGCCGTTGTGGGAACCATTCTCAAAGGCTTTCCGCTCAACATCATACATTGGAGCGTGGATGAGAACGGTAATTTTGGATACTATACGTAAGGAATAATTTAAAACATGATTACCGAATTCCAAAACATAGATTATAAAATAAAGAATTATGAACGATTTGGAAGAATTTGAAAGCTAGCACGAGGACTTGATTGTCTGGGAACACTATCAAGACGAACTTGAAAGAATCAAGGGAGAAAATGCCGACAATGACTGGCTCGACTTTGAGGATAAAAGCTTATCCTCGCAACATCCTCCGACTATAAACAAATTAATACCCTAATAGGAAAATAAAAAAGGCTGCCTCAAAACAATAAATCCCACTTCAGAGTGGGATTTATTGTTTCTAAATGAGTCCCATTGTTAGCCGTTGTCAGCCGACACTTTTCCATATACAGTAATAATAATCAACGATTCTCCTATAAACAAAGTAGGGAATAGACTCAGGCCATTAATAACTATCTTAACAAAACAAAAAATAATAGTAAAAATGGAGCGAAGCGAATGTTTTTGCTTTTGGCCTTTGTAATATAAAAATTTTTCTATAAACTTGCCACTGTTTATCAGTTAAACCAATATAATATCTCTTTTATCAACCCTTTAGGTAGGAATAAGAGAGTAAACTTACAGATATAAAAAGCTATTAAACAGACGATAAACTCTCACATTAAAACGAGATAAATCCCTCAAATTATACAAACATTAAACTAAAAAACATAAAGCCATGAAATTAAAAACATTAATGCTCACATTATCCTGGTTATTAGGATTCTTTACAATGTATGGACAAGTAAAAGAAAAGCCCGTAGTTTTTGTTGACTATTTTGATGCTCCTTCGAATGCAAATAAGGCCTTAATAGAGACTTTAAGAGGGAAAGTAATAGAAGGCATTCAGGAGACACAGCGTTTACAAGTCATAGATGTGGCTTCGCATGCAGAATTGAAAGACGAAGCTGAACGCCGCAAAAGCGAAAGCGCCATGGGAGACATAACTGCACGTACTTCAGAAATGCGAACATTGGGAGCCGATTATATCATTACGGGTACTATAGCAACGATGACAGCTACAGAGCAGAGAGACAGTGACAATAAACTGTACTACAAGGGAAGCATACACTGGACCATAAAAGTGATTGATGCTGCAACAGGAACCTTGAAAACCACTCAGACTTTTGACCATTCAGGATTTACAGGAAGCAGAGGGGATACCCGTGATGAAGCCATAGCCAAGACTTGTGACTATGCAAAAAACAGCATGGACAATTTTGTGAACGAAACTTTTCCAATAGAAGGCTTGATCTTAAAGGTAGAGACTGTAAAAAAGGATAAAGCTCAGACTGTTTACATTGACTTGGGAAATGCACAAGGAGTAACAGACGGCCAGCGTTTTAATGTATTCCTGGAAACCGACATCGCCGGAGAAATCGGTCGTACAGAAATCGGAGCCTTAAGTGCAAAGGAGGTAGTCAGTGCACAGCGCACAGCGCACCCTGTGCAAAGTTACAAAAGGTGGTAAAGAAATTCAGGAAGCTTTCCAGAAAGGACAGAAACTGATTGTCATTTCCAGGAAAGGGACTGTGATCGACTCATTCACCAAAAGTCTGTTCTAATGATTATGAAGAAGTTGGGAGTTATCTTGGTGATGCTTGCACTATTTGCAGTTTCATCATGGGGACAAACAGAATATTCGACTTCAGCAACATTGGTCAGCTCCTCAGACGAGGTGCTGACCTTACAATCACTTGGAGTAAGTGACAAAAAGAAAGAAGCTGTTCCTAATGCAATAAAATCTGCATTCTACACATTGTTCTACCGGGGAATCAGTGGCTATAATAACAATAAGCCACTGATCCAAAGGAATAACCAATACTATGTAGACAAGTTCTTAGACAATCGTTATACCATGTTTGTCAGATCGTCCAAGACACTGAGTGAACCGGAGAAACTGTCAGATACCAAACAATATAAAGCTCAGGTTGAAGTCAGTATCCTGATCAAGGCGCTTGTAAAAGACTTGGTATTTGAAAAGTTAATGGATAATCCTTTGTCAGAAGTGACGATGGAAGACACAAAGAAGGAAATCGGGCTGCCAAGCATCATGGTCGTTCCTTATAAGAAAGAGGATGAATCCTATCAGTCTATCCTTCAAAATGATTTTGACCGTCGTATGGCAGTGTCAAAAGTTCAAGATGGATTTAACCAGCTGGGAGTAACCACGGTTGACTTTGAAGGCAGACTGAATGCAATGTGGCGCAGCATGGATTTTAATGCCAATACTGCGGATTCCGATGAAAAGAGTCTGCTGATGAATTCAGATGCGGACGTCTATGTGATTGTAGACATCCAGAAGGATATATCTTCCACAGAAGGCAGTCGCGTTTCACTGAATATGAAAGCCTATGAAACAGCGTCTGGAAATATCCTGGCATCACGTCAGGAATGGACTAACCGGTTTCGTACAACTGAGTTGGACCGGCTGTGTGTATATGCCGTAGAAGGACAGCTAAAAGGCTTTCTTGATGATATAGCCCTGAACTTCGCTCGCACAATCGGAGACGGAACATCTGTTGTCCTGCACATAGCCAAAGGACCGCAATCCAAATTAGACCTGAATTCGCAGGTGGGACCACAGAAATATATTCTTTCCAGTCTGATCAGACGCTGGGTACGCGCCAATGCTCAAGATGGACGATTCCATTTACGGGGTTTGGTGCCCGAGGCTATGATTTTTGATGACATCAAAATACCATCAAAGGATGCAGACGGTCTGCCAATGAATGCGGCACAGTTTGGAGACAATCTGCTGTTTTATCTGAATTCAGAAGTAGGGGTACCCTGTGAAATGAAACTGGATGGAAAGACAATCTATATTACCTTAAATTAAATGCTATGAGTTTCTGCTACAACTGCGGTTCCAGAATAGAACCCGGAGATCGTTTTTGCCCGGCATGTGGTGCTGCTGTAGAAACTATTTCCGGGGAGATGGAAACATCCTATGCAGCAAACGATTCAAACGCTGCCTATGGCTATCTGTTTACCAATCTGGAATTGCTGGCTCTCAGACTGAAGGTTACACAAACTCGTATCAGGAAAATCTTGAAAGCTTATATAGAGGCACGTAGCCAACAGGGGATTTTTTACAGCATTGTGGATGTGTCCTGTTATGAGCCCAAGCTTGCCGTCAATCAGGTAGCCGGCAGAGTGTATCAGCTTGTTCCGGAAGACGATTGGGAAGTATACCAACGATTGTTGACGGACCAATATACGTATGACACAGAAACTGCCGGCAAAAGCGTACGCTATCTGTTTATTATCGGAGGGAATGACATCATTCCTATGCCGGAACTTCCGCATTATATCAATCCTGGCGAAACGATTGATTCTGATCTCCCGTATAGTTTCTTATATGGGAAACAGACTTTAAAGATGCTGGCTGACCACACCCTGCTTGCCAAACCGCAGATGATGCATACCGGACGTCTTCCAGTGTCACCGGATATGGACATCAGCTGCTTTGAGGCATATTTAAAGCGCGTCATTCAGGTAGCCGACCAAGGGATTGATTTTTCCGGAATTTATGGACAGGTTGATAACAGTTGGAAAGTGGTCAGTTCGCTGATTACGGAACAGTTTCGGACCAGCAACTGTTTTGTTCCCAGTTCGAGTGATGACGAGACTTATATTTATGACTCTTTGGTGCTGACACCGGACGTTACCCGGACGAATATAGGACAATTCTTTTATCCTGAGGCGTCTATTTATTATTTCAACATGCATGGCAGTGACGCTCCCGGCATGGCAGGCTTTTATGGCATACAGAATGGTCGTAACATAGAAGGAATCACTCCCGCCGAATTAGGTAGCGTACGAAAGCCTAATGTTGTCGTAACCGAAGCCTGTTATGGTGCTCGTTTCATCCAGAAGAACGCGAAAGAATCGATGCTGGTGTCTTCAATCAACAACCAGACCGTACTGTTTCTGGGGGCTTCACGAGTAGCCTACGGATGCACAGATGATTTGTTGAAAAACAAGCAATGTCCCTTGATTCAGGCTGATATCATGGCAGGCGTCTTTATGCACACTTTGTGTATGGGATATACAGCCGGAGAAGCTCTCATGCTGGCGAGGAAGGACTTATTGTCCACCCTTGATATCTCCAATTCTCATCTGGTCACGTTGACCGAGTTCAACTTGTTTGGCGATCCGGCCCTATCTATTTTCTCGGAATATGAAAATGAATCAGAAGAGGAGGAGTCTGTTGCAAGTCCTATACTCTGCGCTCATGCCGAGTGTATAGAGGTAAGAACGGTTTATGACTGCTCCGGCAGCGGCTCCTTATTGGATCGGCTCCGTCAGTCGGTAGACCGGAATATGCAGGAAATCATAGATTATATTAACCAAGAACTGTATACTGTTTATGGCATAAAGCCTCGTTCACTGACACGTGCTTTTGAAATTCGAAGCGCCTCCGGACGCAAATCCATGCTTTATCAGTTTGCCGGAAATTATGGAAATGAAATTCTGGTAAGCATGAATGGGAAACATCAAATCATAGAAATATTAACCTCGAAAATATAGAAAACCATGAATTGTATATCTTGTGGTGCTCCTTTAAGGCCCGATGCAAAATTTTGTACCCGATGCGGAGCTAAACAGCCTGTGAATGAACCCCAGAATACCCCAACCCCAGTTACAAAACCAGCTGATGGGAGTCAACCGAATCCCATAACAATGATCAAGCAGAAAATATTCTGGAACATTGTACGTGGAGAAATTGTCCATCGTTTTAATGAAGTCGAACTCCTCAATTATGATTCTGCTCAAGGATTGATTGTCAATGACGGCACAACAGCTTATATCAAATCGAACGGAAAGCTGTTAATGGTATTGCACGGAGGCAACTATGATTTCATCAATCCGGTGGAACTGGAACGAATCCTTCAGAGTCGTGTAGATGGGAAACTAATATCCAAGTTCAAAAGAGGCTGGCGCTTCATCACGAATCTGTTTTGGGGGAAGAAGGTCATTGAGCAGATTCAAGGACCGAAAGAAAATGAATTGCAGAAGCTACAGTCATTTGATCAGGTCATCGAATATATGAAAAGCGGAGAATTATTCTCCGTAACATTGAAGTTGGACAAGGAATTCCTTTTGGTAATAGGTGACCTGAAAGAAGCTGAAGGAGGTGAAACGGATCTGCTTCCCATGAGCATACGGACCCGCTATCACGATATACAGGCAGAAGTGCGAGCCTTTTTCCATATTACAGACTTCGAAGCCTTTTCTTCCTACTATCTGGGTGACAACGACCGGGTAACAAGCAAAGGGTTGGCACAAGAAATCATGCCACAGGTAAAGGCTGTATTACAGGAACTCTTGAGAGACTGTGAACTCAAGGACACACGTATTCCGGACTCCATTTATGCCCAGATCAAACTACGCTTGCAAACGCTGGATTTCCATGGCCTTACGATGAAAGAGCTTGTAGAGATTGCGATTGACAACGAAGACCTGGAACGTATGCATGCCTTGGCGCGTGAAATGTATCTTTCTGAACAGGAAATGGATTACCTGAGGAGAACGAATGATTTCAAGAATCGCCTGGCTACCGTGGAGAACCAGCAGAAAATCGACGAAGCACGGACAGACCTGGAACTATTCAGGAGTTTGCAGGAAATCAATAAGGATCAATTACTCGCACAAGATGAATTTGACAAGTTTTACATGGTTCTCTCGCGGGAAAAAAGAATCCGGGAAGCACAAAGTGCTTTGAATGAAGCACAGGCAATGGACCAGGTACAAGCTTCACTTGATGAAATCCAAAGAACCGGTCTGCTGCGACAGGAAGAAATGGAAATCATGAAATTCCAGATTCAGGAACGTGCCTACAAGCGAGGCTTTGCCGTCAAGCTGATGCAGCTGACCGATGCTGCCGAATATGAAAAAAGCAGACTGGGTAGCGAACAAGAGCTGGAAATGATGAAACTGGCCCATCAGCTGGAGATTGTCCAGGCACAGGACAAACTGGAGGAAGAGCGCTTTTACAAAGCCCTGCAACGGAGACAGAATGAACAGCGGGCGAACCTGGATTTTGAAAGAGAGAAACTTAAACTGCAAAATGACCAGACGCTGTTTGCTTATGATTTGGCTGAAAGAGGACAGCGCTCACAGATGGAGCGCCTGCAGGCAATGGAACGTCTGGATGCAGAACTGGAAGACCGGGCATCTGAACGTCGGATAAAAGAACGGCAACAGGAATTCGACTATTCCTTACGCATGACGCAGGAGCAGCAACAGACGGAAAGAGAACGGATACAGGCTCAACAGAATATGTCGTATGAGCAGATACTGGCTGCACGGAGTGATTTGGACGCAACTGCTCAGGCAGAATTGGCACGCTCTGTTTCTGCCGGCAAAAATGCTGAACGGGAACGGGAAATTGCAGAAGAGAAGCTTCGTCAGGCAGAAGCCTATCAGGACCGCATGGAACGGGAACGCCAGGCTGCCGCTGATGAACGCTGTCAGAAAGACAGTGATATGAAGGAAATGATGATGGAAATGATGCGCAACATGAGTGCCATGTCGAACAACATGGTGCAAAGTCGGAACGAGCAGCGGGAAGAATACCGCGAGGAATTGCACCGGGAGCAAGAACGCCATGACATTCATCAGGATCGTGCATTGAACTATACGACCCGCTATCCGCAGGGAAATACCGTGATTATACCTGCAAAAGAAGGGGGACCGTCACAGAAGGCACAACAAAGCATGCAACAAAACGCACAGCCGACGGCAGAACAGCCCAAACAGCTCGCTCACAAAGAGTGCCCTCATTGTCACCGGCTTTACACAGCCGATGCGCGTTTCTGTGAGAACTGTGGAATTGAAATCTAAAAAAAAACAGGAACAATGGAAGTGCAGGGTACACTTTTGATGAGGTATCGGAATCGTGATTCGAAATCGGAAGGATGGTATACGTATTTACTGACAAATGACTTGCAGCTTTATCAACTATATCGTCCGGAGAATTTCCCCATCAACGATTCCTTCTTCTATGATTTCGACCGGAAGGACGTAGTCATTACCGGAGAACTGTCGGATGACAAGAAATATCTTTCCGTGGAATCACTGGTTGAGACAAATGAAGTTGCACCAAAAAAAGAACAGGAAAATGAAGAAACATTGTAAATATTGCGGCGAATTTGAGGTAACTCCTGATGAAAATTTCTGTCCGAAGTGTGGAACTCCTTTTATGGAAGAGGAGACCGTGACGGATTTGACAAACAATCCTTTGCCTTCGTCGGGACAACCGACCACAATCCAACAGGATAACCGGATACATAAAGGGGATAAGGTAACCATCGGAGGAGATAACTTCAATGCGCAGAACGTAGACAACCGAACGGTTACAAATACCAGCAATACGACTATCAACAATATTAATAATATTGTAGACGAAGGTCGTAAGGTCGTGCAATGCGAGTTGTCCGGCAAAACGGTACAAATCATTGACACCGTAGTATGTCCCAAGTGTAAAAGACGTATTTCAAAAGAATACTATGTAGAAAATGCCTTGATGTGCCGTGAGTGTTACCAGAAAAGGATAAGTGAGGGACAGAAAGCAGGCATTCCTCCTTTGGCTCCGGGAAACAACATGACTTCTACTGAAACGACAGGCTCAACAAAAACGGCAGTAGAACCTATAGACCCCAATACCACATCCAAGCCCGTTAACAAAGGACTTCTCATTTACGGAGGTATTGCAGTTGGCGTAGCTTTAATAGCCGGATTGATATTTTGGGGAAATGGCAGAGATGATTCCAAGTCGGAACCGGACTTGAAGCCTGTGGAGATGCAGCAGACTCCCCCTCAAAAAGAGACGCCTCCTGCAACGACGGTCCAACCGAACCTGGAGACAACATCAAGGGGCGCAAGCAAGACAACGGAAAAGGCTGAAAAAACAGTGGAGACTCCCAAGCCAACACCCAGCCAACTGGAACTCGGACAGAAAGCTTATGCTGCAGGTGAATATACAAAGGCTTCACTCTATCTGGAGAAAGCCTTGCAGGGAGGAAAGGCGGAAGCTGCTTATTATCTGGGCATGATGTACAAGCAGGGGAAAGGAGTCACCAAGAATGTCAGAAAATCTTTTTCGTATATGAAACAGGCTGCGGAAGGTGGAGCTTCAGATGCCTTTTATGAGCTGGCTGAAATGTATCGTCTGGGACAGGGCACCGAGTCCAACCGTACCCTGGCTAAGAAATGGTATGAAGAAACGATAACCTCCAATGCCTTGAATGCAGATAAAGCAGAGAAGGCCTTAAGCAGATACAGATAAGGTTATGGGAAACTTCTTTAAAGATTTACTTCACCAGTCTTATGGAGAACGGATGCGGGACGAGCAAGTCAATCCGTTCTCTAATCCATTTTCTACAGAAGATGTGTTCAGTGTATCTGCTGAAGACCACTCTGACTGTTTGGCACAGGAAGGGGTATTCCAGTGTTCTTTGATTATTATCGAAGATTCACAATGGACAGACCGACGTGTGAAGGTAGACCCCCGAATTGATGAAAAATCAAAACTCATCCTGAAAACATTCAATGAGATGCTGGTGAAGATTTATCATCCGAATATGTCCCAGAATGTACGTTTGCTGTCATACGAAAAGAGAGAATCCTGCGATTGCTGGGATTTCTCGGCACTCATCAGCAGCTTGTCCAGAGTACTTGAAATCGAGCTGAATAATTCGATTGTACAGTGGATACGCCGCCAAAAAGGAATCGAAATGCCCCGCTATTATAATCGAGTCAAGCCAGGACATAATGCCAGAATTTCCGACAAGATTGATTTGAACGAAGCGGACAGGGAGCATAACAATGAACTCCGCACACAGACTCTCGGAAACATAAAGTTCCTGATGGAAGGTTTCCAAAAGCAAATGCCGGAGTCGTTGGCAGCCATCGCTTCCGGATTATGTAAAAAATGGGAGGAAATCCGGGAGGCACGCAACATGTCATCCCATACATCCGTTACGGATGAAAAGGCTTTTCTAAACTTCTACAAGGTATTTTGCATGATTATGGAAAGAGGATGGTTTACGACCTTGATGGACCTGAAGCTAGATTTGAGAGGAGATCATTCATGAGGTGTGACAATAAAGAGCTCTTACAACCTCATTTCCCCAACAGCGAGACGCACGCAAGTCCCCGTTCAGCCATGGCGCAGATGATTTTCACATCTCAATCAATATCCCCCAAAACAGTATTGCCACAGACTGACAACGGAACTTGACATGCGTCTCCATGCTTTCATCCGAAGCCGTCACTTCAGACTTTCCACCCACTGCTGGAGGGTGGCACGGTCTGCGCGGTTCAGCAACTTGCCGTCCTTCCAGTTCAGGTCGGGATAGCTCTGTTTCAGCTTAGCCACACTGTTGCCTATCCCGCTGCTGCCCGAAGTGGCAAAGGGGACCAGCGTCTTGCCCTTCAGGTCGTGACTCTCGATAAACGTGTTGATGACGCGTGGTGCCTGGTCCCACCAAATGGGATAACCGATGAACACCACCTCATAAGCCGAGAGGTCTGTCCGGGATGCTTTCAATGCCGGACGGGACTTCGGGTCATTCATTTCCACACTGCTGCGCGACTGCTGGTCGTGCCAGTCGAGGTCGGCAGACGTGTAAGCCTTCTCGGGAACAATCTCATGGAGCGTGCCGCCCGAGACCTCGGCAAGCGCCTTGGCAGCCCTGGCTGTCGTCCCTGTAGCCGAAAAATACGCTACCAATGTTTTACGTGTTTCCATAGACTGATTGTCTTTCTTTTGGGCGCAAGCGGTGCAGCCGAATGCCACGATGGCCGCAAGCGTCAGTAATAACTTGTTCATAGCTGTAGATTCTTGTTCGACAGCAAAGATAAATCCTTTTAAAAAATACGGACGTATCCAAATTACGGACATTCCTACCTTCTTTACAGATGAAGGCGGCACAACAGCTGCACACCATCCTTGAAACACACCGACGATGAAAATCAAAATGTCAAAGTGTCAAACGAATCGCCTGAGAGTACCCTTCCTCGCGTCCAAATACGAGTTGGAACGCAGAACAGGCATTCTCAGGCGATTCGCCAAACACACATTGACACCACTCTCCCATCCTCCCTACCCTATTGAGCGACATATCCCAATACATCCATCATTTGGAAGGCATATCCACCCCATAACATTCCAAAATAACACTTCCCGAATCACCATCTTCTGACGCAAACCAGGAGTAAATGAATGTTAAGCGGAAGAGGTATTTGTTAAATCAAAGAACAATCTTGACATTCAGATGCCAAACACAAGTGTTTGACGAGTCAAACAATATTGTTTCACCCGCCAAACAATATTGTTTGGGAGTGTTAACGATATTGTTTGGGAGGTCGAACACTTGTGTTTGAGTGCATAAATATGTGTGTTTCCCCTTCAGAAGGAATATCTATGCAGTTCGTTTTGCATGGATATGCTTAAAAAAACCTACTTTGCGCGTTTTTACAAAATGACGCGTTAGCCGAAATCCTGCTTTTTGATTGTTTTGTCAAGCAAAAGGAGAAATATTGCATCATTTTGTTCCGCAGAAGCCGGATGAAAAGCGGACGGGAACCTCCTCACGCCGACGATGTGCTCCTGAAGTGCTTCCGCCGAACAGCCTGGAGGTATACAAAAAGATGACAACAACCCCGGTGCCTGCCCCCGGAGAAAGAGGTTCTTTTCTGCCCCGTCACAGGTGCAAATTTTGATATTCCGACTTGTCACATCGCCCGTTGTTAAGAGTCTTCAGTCTTCTTTTCCTCTTTTTTCTTAAGAATATCCGTTATAAACATTCAACTATTTCTATAATAAATATTTACATCATACCCATGTATCATAATCAAAGAATTTTGAAACATAGAGAAAGTATATAGTAATAAATATGTAACACTGGCGAAGTTTTACGTTACATGTTCTTTATCTTATTTAACATCCAGTACGTAATTTTAGGGTCAGAAAGAGCGGCGTGGATGTAGTCTTCGAGACAAAACATACACGAAGCTCTACGTGCCTGTTTATGGCGCATTGAAAACATACCTGATTATTCACTCCTTAATAATCGCAACCATGAAAGCAAAAATCAACGACGACGGGTAGACACCTTCCTCACGGAAACATTCCTCGCTGCAAGAGGGAGGATTTGAGTAAATCAATCGGACACGGTTGAAATGAATTATTGGTTTAATCTCTAAACTAAAGATTAATGAAAAATGTTAGTAACAAACTGAAGAAATTTCCTGCCTTGTGCTTATCCCTGTTGTTTTGCAGCACAACAATGTGGGCGCAGCAACAACGAACGGTGAAGGGTACGATTTTGGACGATAACGGAGAACCCATCATCGGTGCTTCCATCATAGTAAAAGGCAACAATCAGATCGGAACTATTTCCGACATCGACGGTAACTTCACCCTGAAAGTTCCCGAAGACAACTCTCTCCTTGTCATTTCATTCATCGGCATGCAGTCGCAGGAACTGCGCATCCCGAAAAACGGTGTGATGAAAGTCGTGCTCAGCGACAACACCGAGCTCCTCGATGAAGTGGTCATCGTGGGTTACGGTCAGCAGAAGAAGGCTTCGGTCGTGGGTGCCATCACACAGACCAATGCCAAGGTACTGGAACGTACGGGTGGTGTGTCCGACCTGGGTTCGGCATTGACCGGTAACCTGCCGGGCGTCATCACCATGTCCAGTACGGGTATGCCGGGTGAAGAAGACCCGCAAATCGTCATCCGCGGTATCAGTACGTGGAACAACTCTTCACCGCTGATTCTCGTCGATGGTGTGGAACGCCCCATGAGCGGTATCGACGTGAACTCGGTCGAATCGATTTCCGTGCTGAAGGATGCATCGGCAACCGCCGTCTACGGTGTGAAGGGTGCCAACGGCGTCATCCTGATTACCACCAAGCGCGGACAGGAGGGCAAGGCAACCATCGACGCGTCGGTGAGCATGGCCATGAAGATGCCCTCGAAGCTCCCCAACAAGCTGGACTCGTATGATTCTTTCGACCTGCGCAACCAGGCTGTGGAACATGAGTTGGGACTGACGCCCGACTCCTGGCAGTACATGATGTCGCAGAGCGAGATGGACAAATACCGCCATCCTGCCAACCTTGCCGAGGCAGAGCGTTACCCCAACGTCGACTGGGCGGACTGGATGTTCAAGGATGTGGCCTATTCGGAGAACGCCAACGTGAGCATGAGCGGCGGTACGTCGTTCGTGAAGTATTATGCCTCCATCGACTACCAGCACGAGGGTGACTTGTTCAAGGAGTATGACAATGGACGGGGTTACCAGACGACCTACGGCTACGACCGTGTGAACATGCGCAGCAACCTCGACTTCCAGCTGACGAAGACGACCTTGCTGAAGACCAACCTCTTCGGTTCCTACGGCGTCAAGCAGGGTCCGCGCACGGACTATGAATACAACATCTGGGGCAGTGTGTACACCACGCCGCCCAACGCCATGATGCCGCAATACTCCGACGGTACCTGGGGCTACAGCCCGGACAACGACAACAACTCCGTGGCACAGCTTGCCCTGGCTCCGCAGAACACACGGACCACGACCCGACTGACCACCGACTTCATCCTGGAGCAGAAGCTCGACTTCATCCTGAAGGGACTGAGCGCCCGGGCATCCATCTCCTGGGACAACGTGTTCCTGGAGAGCAACCGCGGTGCCTGGACGGACGACAAAGCCGACTACAAGTACATCAACCCGGATACGGGAGAAGAGAGTCATCAGAACACCGAGGGTACCCACAACTTCGACTTCTTCCCGACGAACAACTGGAAGGCTGAAGGCGGAACCGTGGACAACAACGCCACCGAACGCCACCTTTATTATCAGGCTCAGCTCGACTGGGCGCGCCAGTTCGGCGACCACAACGTGACGGCGATGGGACTCTTCAGCCGTCAGGAGCGTACACGAGGCAGCATCGTGCCCCACTACCGCGAGGACTGGGCATTCCGTGTGACCTACAACTATGCCGACAAATACTTCTTCGAGTACAATGGTGCCTACAACGGTTCTGACAAGTTCTCCAGCGACCACCGCTTCGCCTTCTTCAACTCCGGCGCCATCGGCTGGATGATCAGCGAGGAGAAGTTCATGAAGCCGCTCAAGTTCATCGACCTGCTGAAGCTCCGTGCTTCTTACGGTGAAATCGGTAACGACGAAATCGGCAACGAGTGGGATGCCAACTACCGCTGGCTCTACATGACACAGTGGGAGACGGGCGGAAACATCCTCACGGGTCTCTACAACGCCGCCAGCCCCTACACGTTCTACCGCGAGAAGACCGTGGGCAACCCGGACATCCACTGGGAGGTAGTCCGCAAGTTCAACTTCGGTATCGACTACTCGTTCTTCGGCGGCCTGCTTGCCGGTAACGTCGAAATCTTCCGCGACCGGCGCACCGACGTCCTACTCCAGGGTGCCAACCGTGCCACTCCGTCGTTCTTCGGCGGCATCACGCAAGCTCCGTGGGCGAACCTGGGAACCATCGACAACAAGGGTTACGAATTGGAGCTGCGCATCAACAAGACCTTGCGCAACGGACTCCACCTCTGGGGTAACTTCAACATGACCCACGCCATCAGCGAGGTTGTCGACGGCGACGACGCACTCTACAAGCCGTACTATCAGAAGAAGGAGGGCAAGCCTGTCAACCAGACCTACACCTATGTGGACCATGGCTACACGCAGACCATCGACGACCTCTACGGCAGCACCGCCTTCGAGGCGCTCGATGACCAGAAGTTGCCGGGCATGTACCAGATTATCGACTACAACGGCGACGGTGTCATCAACAACGAGGACAACATCCCCTACGGCTTCTCCAGCAACCCGCAGAACACCTACAGCGGTTCAGTCGGCTTTGACTACAAGGGATGGAGCTTCTTCATGCAGTTCTACGGAGTGACGAACGTGACCCGTCAGGTGGTGTTCAGCACGTTCGACCAGAAACACCTGATTGCCTATGACGAGGGTTCCATCTGGTCAAAGGACAACCCGCACCCCGACGTGCCTACGCCCCGCTTCGGCTCCTCGGTCAACAGCTACTTCCATGGCAGCCGTTACTTCTACGACGGTTCGTTCATCCGTCTGAAGAACATCGAGCTGGCATACACGTTCACCGACGGCTGGATCCGCCATCTGGGTCTGTCGAGCCTGAAGCTCTATGTCAACGGCAACAACCTCTGGGTACACACCAAGATGCCGGATGACCGCGAATCGAACTTTGCCGGAACGGGCTGGGCTTCGCAAGGCGCTTACCCGACGGTGAAGCGTGTGAACCTTGGTCTTAAATTCACCTTATAAACTAGAGACACCATGACGATAAAGAATCACTTACGTACCTTATTATATACAGGGCTCCTGACTGCGTCCTTCGGTCTGACTTCGTGTGAAGACTACCTGGAGAAGACCCACGAGAGCACTGTTTCGGAAGAAGATGCCTTCAAGACCTTCCGCACCTTCCAGGGTTTCACGGAAGAGCTGTACTACTGCCTCCCCGACCATGCACACTGCTACTGGCAGAACTCCTTCAACTGGGGCGAGGACGAAATCATCTCCTTCGGTAAAGACTATTTCATGGGCTACAAGATCGACCTGGGCGACTTCTGGGGCTGGCAGTCGGGTTTCGACGGCTGGGGCTGCTGCTGGATGGACGGCAGCAATGTTTCGTCGACCTCGACCGACCGTATGCAGAAGAAGTTCTGGCCACTCGCCTGGTATGGCATCCGCAAGACGAACGTCGGCCTGGCAAACCTTGACAAGCTCATCAACGCCACCGACGAGGAGCGCAACCTCATCGAGGGACAGCTCTACTTCTTCCGTGGCTGGTTCCACCTGATGCTCATCGAGTACTTCGGCGGCATGCCTTACATCGACACCGTGCTGTCGGCATCCGAACCGCTGAGCAACCCGCGTCTGAGCTACCAAGAGTGTGCTGACCGCATTGCCAAAGACCTGCGTCGGGCTGCCGACCTGCTCCCCATCGACTGGGACAAAACGACTGCCGGAGCTGCCACGTTGGGCAACAACCAGCAACGCATCAACAAAATCATGGCACTGGCATTCCTCGGCAAGAACTACCTCTGGGCAGGCAGTCCGCTGATGAACTACGCGTCCCAGGGCAGCCGTACCTACAACGCCGACTACTGCAAGAAGGCAGCCGACACCTTTGCCGAACTGCTGGAGCTGGTGGAGAGCGGACAGACACAGTACGCCCTCGTGGACTTCGACCACTACTCGGACATCTTCTATACCTATCAGCAGAACGCCATGAACCCCGGTTCGACGGAAGCCATCTTCCAGAGCCCGATGTACGACTGGTGGATGGGTTCGGGCTGGAGCCTCGGTCCTCAGTTTGTCGGTTCCAACCAGTCGGGAGAAACGAACTCCACGCTGTTCACGCCGACAGCCAACTATGTGAACTACTTCGGTATGGCTAACGGACTTCCGCTCGACGACCCCGACTCGGGCTTCGACCCCGAATATCCGTGGCGCGACCGTGACCCCCGCTTCTACAACGACTTCATCTATGACGGCGTGCAGACCATCGAGAACCTGAGTGCCCTGAGTGCCGACCAGCGCGACAACCAGAAAATCCAGTATGCCAACCTCTACACCGGCGGCAACTACCGCGACGAGGTGAACGAGAGCCGTACGGGTTACCTGTTGCGCAAGTTCACTCCGCTCGCAGTCAACTACTACGACCAGGGTATCCGTGACTACGGCGACGCCCTGACCATCCAAATCAGCTGGATGCGTCTGGCAGACGTCTACCTGATGTACGCCGAAGCTGCCGCCAACGGCTACGGTTCGGCAACCAGCTCGGCTCCGGGCTTCAGCCTGACAGCAGTCGACGCCATCAACCGCATCCGCGAACGTGCCGGCGTGGCTGACGTCAACAGCAAGTACACCGGCAACCTCGACGACTTCAACAGCGAAGTCCGCCGCGAACGTGCCGTGGAACTCGCCTACGAGGGCTTCCGCTTCAACGACCTGCGCCGCTGGCTGCTCCTCACCGTCTACCCCTACAACATCAAGACTTCACAGGAGTTCGACCGTGTAGAGCTGAACACCGACGACCCGACGCAGAGCCGTGTGGCCAACTGGCGCGAGGAAGAAATCCTGCGACGCAACCTCTCGGAGAAACACTACTGGATGCCTCTGAAGACCAACGACGTGACCATCTATCCCGAGTTCTACCAGAACCCCGGATGGTAATCGGTGAGTATGAACGACTAAAAACACAAAGAAGATGAAACACATACAAATAAGACCTGTTTTATGTATGACCTTTGCCGCCGCCTTCATGTACGCGCAGGCTCAGGAAGCCGAGACCGCCGCACCGGTCGCCCAGCTCGACTCAC